>JGI24702J35022_10001037_pt1 | contig 17362 bp, 14 predicted proteins | sample TergutTh196P4_FD_35022 | JGI IMG/M metagenome (IMG submission 35022)
GGTCTGCCTGGGCGGATCACCCCCGCCCACGCGGGGAACACTCTGGGGGCAAGGATAGTGTAGTCCTGTACGACGGATCACCCCCGCCCACGCGGGGAACACAACAAGGCCAGAATCAGAGTCGCCCAAGTCATCGGATCACCCCCGCCCACGCGGGGAACACAGGGTAGGTGGATCCGTCTGCCAAAATGTGCCCGGATCACCCCCGCCCACGCGGGGAACACTTGAATAACTGGGTCTCCGCGATCTCGTCTTTCGGATCACCCCCGCCCACGCGGGGAACACTATATAACTCAGCTCTTGCTTCGGCACAATGTCGGATCACCCCCGCCCACGCGGGGAACACACGGCTTTTAAATTGCTAGATCTCCGCAAGAACGGATCACCCCCGCCCACGCGGGGAACACCTGTCATGGGGTAGCCGTGGTTGTGTCTGCTTCGGATCACCCCCGCCCACGCGGGGAACACGCTTCATACGTGTCATGCACGCCTATATCTCTCGGATCACCCCCGCCCACGCGGGGAACACTCGCCACATCATGTCCGCCAGCACCACACTATCGGATCACCCCCGCCCACGCGGGGAACACATGACCACCGTGCCTATGGCGATGATGGACAGCGGATCACCCCCGCCCACGCGGGGAACACATAGGGCCTGCCTTGGATGGCACTATCTGGGGCGGATCACCCCCGCCCACGCGGGGAACACCTCCCCATAAAGGTCTCCAATTGCATCAACGCCGGATCACCCCCGCCCACGCGGGGAACACTTATGTTAATCGTTACCAACCAAGTGATGGAACGGATCACCCCCGCCCACGCGGGGAACACTGATTTCCGGCCGGATGAAAATTTGAAACCGCCGGATCACCCCCGCCCACGCGGGGAACACTACCCGACTTTTACCCCGCATAATACGAATCTCGGATCACCCCCGCCCACGCGGGGAACACCGGGTAAGGCTTCCGCTGAGGCGGGGAACGTCCGGATCACCCCCGCCCACGCGGGGAACACGTATTGACGCCCTGGTACACGCGCTTACCGAGCGGATCACCCCCGCCCACGCGGGGAACACTGCCCCGCCGACATCACGCCCACAATCAAAAACGGATCACCCCCGCCCACGCGGGGAACACTGCCGAGGCAATACCCTCAAAGGTGTATCCGTCGGATCACCCCCGCCCACGCGGGGAACACTGCGGCCCCTGGTCGTCCTCGGACTTTCCCTCCGGATCACCCCCGCCCACGCGGGGAACACAAGACCGCCGCTATGCTAGCCACTAGCATCGCCGGATCACCCCCGCCCACGCGGGGAACACGATCTCCCAGTTTATTTTTCATCCCCCAGCACCGGATCACCCCCGCCCACGCGGGGAACACTAAAAGCGGATATCATCGCCCGCGTAGATGCCCGGATCACCCCCGCCCACGCGGGGAACACTCATCGTTTAGCTTTGAAAGGTCAAGACTGGTCGGATCACCCCCGCCCACGCGGGGAACACGTGTTCCTCTTCGCCGTTGCGCTGTACTACAACGGATCACCCCCGCCCACGCGGGGAACACGGCAAGAGCTTTGAGTATGGTTGCGTAGACAACGGATCACCCCCGCCCACGCGGGGAACACCGTACAAGGCCATCCTACTCCAGACTACCAGGGGATCACCCCCGCCCACGCGGGGAACACACCGCTCTGGCAGCTCTGCCGTCATGCCTTTGCGGATCACCCCCGCCCACGCGGGGAACACACCTGCTAATCGGCACTATCGCCGGGGCCCTGCGGATCACCCCCGCCCACGCGGGGAACACTCTCGTAGCGCCTTAACGAACTCCTCGTGGCTCGGATCACCCCCGCCCACGCGGGGAACACTGAGATTAGGGGCGACATTGTCACCAAAGAGCAGGATCACCCCCGCCCACGCGGGGAACACCTTTTACAAGGGGGGATGATGACAGTAATAGACGGATCACCCCCGCCCACGCGGGGAACACTGTATTTTTGTGTGCGTTAAATTTTCGAATAACGGATCACCCCCGCCCACGCGGGGAACACTAATGTACTATCTTTGTCGACAAATCTTCTATCGGATCACCCCCGCCCACGCGGGGAACACGGAGGCTGGCTCTAGAAACCAACCTCCCCTTGCGGATCACCCCCGCCCACGCGGGGAACACGCCTTGAGGGCAGACGAGTTTTCTTTGAAAACCGGATCACCCCCGCCCACGCGGGGAACACAAAGAATTATGTTTTAGCTAATACCCAACTTTAGGATCACCCCCGCCCACGCGGGGAACACCTGGTTCGGATTCAATATGGAAAGGTCAGCCACGGATCACCCCCGCCCACGCGGGGAACACAATGGGAGAACGGTGTGACATATGAGTAATTGCGGATCACCCCCGCCCACGCGGGGAACACTTATCCACGGAGATGTTGAGGGCAGCGGCGATCGGATCACCCCCGCCCACGCGGGGAACACCCATGCGCTCACCTCGTAGTGTGCAATTTTAGCGGATCACCCCCGCCCACGCGGGGAACACTCCTTAGGTTTTTCTTTTACCCCGTCTTACTTCGGATCACCCCCGCCCACGCGGGGAACACCACCATTGGCCCGCTGAAAATCATGCCGATCTCGGATCNCCCCCGCCCACGCGGGGAACACGGCCTGCGGTGCAGAGCCGCTGGCGGTACTCCCGGATCACCCCCGCCCACGCGGGGAACACCATGCAGGATATCACCACCCACAACATCAGCACGGATCACCCCCGCCCACGCGGGGAACACACGGAATGAGCCAGAACGCAAAACTCTACGACCGGATCACCCCCGCCCACGCGGGGAACACTAGTGTGTGATTTTAGCTTCCATGTTCTTCTCCGGATCACCCCCGCCCACGCGGGGAACACTTCTAAAAGGGGCGCGGGCTGCATACCCTAGTCGGATCACCCCCGCCCACGCGGGGAACACTCAAAATATAATTTTCCTTGCGCTTCTTCCTTCGGATCACCCCCGCCCACGCGGGGAACACTACAGCCAAATGTTTTACCTAATCCTCTACGGCGGATCACCCCCGCCCACGCGGGGAACACCAACTGCTGGATTTGTCTTTTGCCAGCTGTTTCGGATCACCCCCGCCCACGCGGGGAACACGTGTTGAGGCTGACATAGGCACGCTTGAATATAGGATCACCCCCGCCCACGCGGGGAACACTGCAAAACCGTCATTGGCGATGGAGACTTGTACGGATCACCCCCGCCCACGCGGGGAACACGCCAGTTTCTCAGCATCTGTCACCTCGGATTTCGGATCACCCCCGCCCACGCGGGGAACACTGCTGAGGGACGTCCTCGATTGGAAATTATTTCGGATCACCCCCGCCCACGCGGGGAACACTTCTGTTAAATAGGCGCATCGGTAGCCTCCTTCGGATCACCCCCGCCCACGCGGGGAACACAATCGTACAGCCTTCTCCAATAACCAATAGGTCGGATCACCCCCGCCCACGCGGGGAACACAAACCCCAGACGTTGGCAAAGCAGCTCTTAAGCGGATCACCCCCGCCCACGCGGGGAACACATCTTCTTGCTGGTGTGGATAGGGACAACCTCCGGATCACCCCCGCCCACGCGGGGAACACAGGAATTTCCACGATGACTTTGTCAATCACTTCGGATCACCCCCGCCCACGCGGGGAACACGGGTGCGACTTCTTCCGTTATCTCATAATTATCGGATCACCCCCGCCCACGCGGGGAACACCCCATCAAAGCCTCCGCCTTTGTTGTGTAGCGCGGATCACCCCCGCCCACGCGGGGAACACGCGGGTTATGGCCTTGCGTAGCTCAGGATTCCCGGATCACCCCCGCCCACGCGGGGAACACTTTTACGCTGCTGGGAGCAAGGGCTTTAATGGCGGATCACCCCCGCCCACGCGGGGAACACCCAGGCGCAGTAGCTATCAAGCGCGGCAGTTTCGGATCACCCCCGCCCACGCGGGGAACACGCTCTATGAATTCACCGATGATCTCCTTGGTTCGGATCACCCCCGCCCACGCGGGGAACACCCCCTGAAAAAAGCACCGATGCCGTAATGGTCAGGATCACCCCCGCCCACGCGGGGAACACGCCATAGAGTGGAATGGCAACGTTGCTCAGAACGGATCACCCCCGCCCACGCGGGGAACACAATCGTGTTTTCGGTTTCCATTGCTTTTCCTCCGGATCACCCCCGCCCACGCGGGGAACACTATCTTGGTGATTTTATCACCGTAGGACGCCCCGGATCACCCCCGCCCACGCGGGGAACACCCCCGGCGAATTGGTCGCCGTGCTGGAACAGGCGGATCACCCCCGCCCACGCGGGGAACACTCTTAAAGGGGCCAGCGAGTGAGCGTCCGTCACGGATCACCCCCGCCCACGCGGGGAACACCGGTGGAGTGCGGGTGGTGTGGGACGCACCCACGGATCACCCCCGCCCACGCGGGGAACACTCGTCAGCAAGTCTGGCGTACCGCTTTGGGTTCGGATCACCCCCGCCCACGCGGGGAACACTGCCTTGCGGGGATCCGCATTAGCCCTTGGCTCGGATCACCCCCGCCCACGCGGGGAACACACAGCAAGGTAGAAGAAAGGCGCTGATTGTTTCGGATCACCCCCGCCCACGCGGGGAACACTTGGTACTGGGCATCTTCTTGCCCAACGGAATCGGATCACCCCCGCCCACGCGGGGAACACATCGGGCCACGGAAAATTGTTATAGACAATATCGGATCACCCCCGCCCACGCGGGGAACACCGTATTTTCCGCCCACTTTTACGCTCGTTGGCCGGATCACCCCCGCCCACGCGGGGAACACAGCTGGATGTACTGTGTTTGCGAATGTGCCTGCGGATCACCCCCGCCCACGCGGGGAACACGCATAGGCGGGAAGCTACATAGCAAGGCTGACCGGATCACCCCCGCCCACGCGGGGAACACCAACCTTGACGCGTGTTCCTGGTGCTTTCATCCGGATCACCCCCGCCCACGCGGGGAACACAGCGCATGTTGTACAATGTCCATTAATCACCCCGGATCACCCCCGCCCACGCGGGGAACACCTCGTGGTAAATCTATTAGTATGCCCAGAAAGCGGATCACCCCCGCCCACGCGGGGAACACTGTTTTTTGGCTTGGTTGGATTGGTAGTTATACGGATCACCCCCGCCCACGCGGGGAACACGCCGGCAGCGGCAGAGAATCCCACGGCTATGTCGGATCACCCCCGCCCACGCGGGGAACACTTGTCGCTAATGATTTCATGGGCAAAAGTTATCGGATCACCCCCGCCCACGCGGGGAACACTTACCTCCGACCCGATGCGTACCGCCGCAAGACGGATCACCCCCGCCCACGCGGGGAACACTTACTCTCGATAAATCAAATCAGCTGTACCTACGGATCACCCCCGCCCACGCGGGGAACACTAAAACTGCAGCGATGCTAGCCACTAGCATTGCGGATCACCCCCGCCCACGCGGGGAACACTCTTGCCGTTAGCACAGCAATTTTTAATTAACCGGATCACCCCCGCCCACGCGGGGAACACGGAGAGCCCCAGCGACCAGAAGCCCGAATGTCCGGATCACCCCCGCCCACGCGGGGAACACGAACGTCCTGGCTACCAGTCCAGGACCACAACGGATCACCCCCGCCCACGCGGGGAACACGTTCATTATGTAATCTCCTTTTTTGACCTAGACGGATCACCCCCGCCCACGCGGGGAACACTTCCGCCGTCATGCCTTGGCCTTCTCCAGCCGCGGATCACCCCCGCCCACGCGGGGAACACCACCGAATGACATGATTAAGACTCGCTGTGTTCGGATCACCCCCGCCCACGCGGGGAACACCTCTCACACACGTAGAACAGCACAGGCACTCCCGGATCACCCCCGCCCACGCGGGGAACACGCAAATCTCCAGGCACGTGGAAGCCGTTAGCACGGATCACCCCCGCCCACGCGGGGAACACCGGTATGTCTGCGACTCAGCCTCTTCGGCGTTCGGATCACCCCCGCCCACGCGGGGAACACGCCCCCGCAGTATCTCCAGGTCCACCTGTATGACGGATCACCCCCGCCCACGCGGGGAACACTTTCAACCTCGCCTGCACGGCGTTAAATAGCTCGGATCACCCCCGCCCACGCGGGGAACACCGCTTCACTCTCTATCACAACATCCCCATCCGCGGATCACCCCCGCCCACGCGGGGAACACTATATTTAAATCAATTCTTAATTTATACGTTTCGGATCACCCCCGCCCACGCGGGGAACACGCTACGGATTAGCCTTAAATGTTCAGTTATTTCCACGAAACAGCAAAAGTTTCATTTACTTTATGCCGCAACAGCAAACTCTAACTGCTATGCAAACTGTATGTTTTACCGTGAAATATTACATAATTTGTCATATAACATTTTCGTGGCTTCGCAATCACCAATTCCTCTGTGAGAGCCATCCTGCAATATGCCGAAGTATCTCGCGAGTGTTCCAAGTTTATAATCTGGAGGGTTATCTAGCAGTTTACGCGCCATGTGTAGCGTATCTATGCAAGCATTGGCTGGCATAGAAAGATTATGTTTTTCGCAAGCTATGCGCAGAAAACCCATATCAAAATTTACATTGTGAGACATTATTGGCAACTCCCCGGAGAACACAAGGAATTCACGCATGACTTCGCCCAACTCGCGGCCATGTTTCACAAGATCTTCACTTGTTATACCAGTAAGCTTCTCTATATGAGATGGCACGATACCTTTGATCCTAATTAGAGCTTGAAAAGAATTACTTTTAACGCCATTGATAACTTTGATTGCTGCAATTTCAATAATTTCATCCGTAGTGGGAGCGAGGCCGGTGGTTTCGACATCCACTACAAGATAAGTATTTGGATATGTATAGGAATGTTTTGGAGTAATAGCGGTAAAACGCTTTGCGGATAAAAATTTTGCTGCTTTTGAATAGCCTGGTTTGATCTTGTTCGCTTGAGTATATCCTCCACCGAAATGGGGACGCATCATGAGTTTCAATCCATCAAAATCTATGGGTTTCCAGGTTGCCCCCCAAATACGATAGTCAAACCCTTGCTCATTCTTTGCTGGATATACCATGATAGCGCGCCCTGACTTAGCATTTGCTGTAACACGATCCCATATTTTTTCGCGCACACGTGCAGACTGCCTGCCTACGTAAATATTTGTGTCTATCTCAAATAGCCAGCGTGTCAAATCACCGCGTAAAGCATGTGGGCAATCTGTTAGGGCAAGAACAATCACATGTCATCTCTGGAGTGTAATTTACGATAGTAATTTTCCGTAGCCTACTTCTGGCTCTGCATCAAGCGCATCGTCTATCGTGGCGTACGAAGTACCACCTTTAACATCGCCTAATCTGTCATCCCAAAGATTAATTATTTCAATATCAAAATTATCAGTATCGACATCACCCAGCCCCAATATCAAGCGACGGATATCTTTTGTACATCGCTCGATGATTCTCCCGTCTGTAATCCGATCGCGAACTGCACGTCGTGTATCGGCCCTAATGTCTGCGTGTGGTTTTGAGGCCATTTCAAAGGCAATCGGTATCGTAATATCAGCTTTATATAGATCGGCGATATCGTATACGAAAGCACGCTCATGCCCAGTATGAACAAAGCCCAAACTGTGAGATAATCCTAGTGCAATAATAACGCTATGACATACCCCGTATAGACAGGCATTCCCCGCCGAGAGAGCCTTGTTCACAGCGTCTCCAGATTCTAAATTGTCCATTTCATATTCTCTGCCTGTCCAGGCCACTCCCCATTGTTTAGAACAACGACGATATATACTGCGCACTCGAGAGCCTTCTCGGCCACGCAATTGTTGCATTGTCAGAGACGAAATATCTTCCTTGGGAAATCTTATCTTGTACATTTCACGAGCCACTGCGAGGCGACTGTGCGTATTTGACACCAATTTAGCCTGGCGAATCAAAAGAGTCGCTGAGTGGGATAAGGATCTGCCATGTGCATAATAACGAACTCCGCTTTCACCGACCCAAATGGCTGTTGTCCCGCTATCGCCTAATAACTCCATTGCACGATGTGATATATTTGTACCGGGACCGAAGAGCAAAACACCAATTGTTGCCGCAGGAATATGCACCGTACCCCGCACATCCGTGATGGTTATGGCGCCATCCTGCCGGTTGACTTTGCAACGTTCTAGATACAGGAAAGACAGCCTATCGCGAATGACTGGCAAAGCTTGAATTCCGGGCTTTATTAAGCCAGGAATTCCGCTCATGGCGATACTCTTGCGATTGTGAGGAGCCCGCAACCATAGGCTTTGCCACGTCCGATGCCACTTTTAAGGACGGCACAAAGAGACGAAGGGTCAGTTACCGTAAGCATGCCGTCATAGGTAACTGCTCTGATACGCACAATATTGTCAGTGCCACGTTTACGTGATCCGCCAAACATTCTCCACTCATCACTTGCAATAAAACATCTATTGACATTGAATCCGTGTTTGACACCTTGTTCACCAAGCCACTCAAATTGGTCACTTTCAGAATGTAACGCACAGACTTTGCCGCGCCCGCCTAAAGAATTCGATATATGCTTGACGGGATTTGCACATAAGCGGAACCTCCATGTCTGCCCGATTTTAATCTGGGCAAGAAATGGGTCGTAGTCGATTGTTCCGTTTCTATTGTCGTCAACGCCTATTTCTTCAATGATATGTGATATTGTCGGGCTATTTATACTCAATACTAAAAGCGAATTACTATCTCCGAGGCAATCTATTCGCCAAAGATTCTCATTTGCCCTATCGCTACGCTTCCCGGGAAATGCAACAGATATTACACCATGTATAATATTTGGAGGTGGTATACGTTCTAATATTACGCGAGATAAGTACATTATGCCACCTCATGTTTGGTCTAAGATGCCACGTCGGTAGACTGCGGCAAGATATCGCAGTCATATTCACACACACGCCGAAAACCATATTTTCTGTATTCAGGATTAAAACTATGCGGTAGATCACGCAGGAAATATCCACCGCTATCCACATCCATAATTATACGCATTCTAAGAGGAGGATTTTGGCGCGATTCTACTATGGGTGGCTGTTTTTCTAGCGCGTCTCGTAAAGTATCACGCATGACACCCAGCACCACGCGTCCCTCGGGGGGGCAACTGCGGCGTCCAAGAAAGAGAGGAAACATGGGAGTGATAACTGCCATTTCTATCTCACGTAAGAACGCCTCATCCCCTTCAAGCCCAACAAGGAATGCTGCATCGGAATAGTAATAACGCATCGTAACGTACGTGCAATCGTTCGTACGTGCCGTATGGAAATCTTTAATCAGTGTACCCGGTTTATCGACGCGCACTCCGAATTTTAATTCGGCAAGTTTGTTGATCTTTGCATCTTCGTCCCGTAGATACCCCAGTGCTGCCGCACATAGTCCTATGATGCCAGATTTCGATGGGGCACGCCCAGCGCTTCTCTGATCAAATTTAGATTCCGTCCCCCAGGATTGTAGAGGAGCGGCAAGCCTTAGTAGCAATGTACTCATTGCAATATCGGCTCGGCTTTCTTCGTCAATGCGGCACCAACCACTTCCTGCAAATCTTTTATTAGCATACCAATCGTGTCTTTCTGTGTAACACCAACCTGGGCAACATCATCGGCGCTACATATGATCCCACTAACCACGAATGAAGCGATTGGGGGCTTAACCCACTTTTTCGACTCCTTGGCTTTTTCAAAAAGCGCAGCAACACTTGGTACTACATAACCACTATCACTTGCTCTAATAGGACACTCGAACGCTCCTACGAGATTGAGTGGCTGATCTGCACGAATTGTGGCATATACGACATTTGGGGGCGTTTGGTTTGCGTATGTATTAATTTTTCCAGTTGGCATAGAACGGATAAACGCATCGACAAATGCACCAACTGCAAAGACGGCTGCCTCAACGCTACCCAGCTGCTTTACCAGAGAATGCACTGCGATAGTAGCATAACGATAGAGGGTAGAAGAGTTAAACTCAGTAGTGCCCATCATTGCAGCACCGATTTCTTTGCTGCGATCATCTAAGCCCGTGAAGAAATCAAATTCATTCTGCACTTTATGAGTTGAGATAGCATGGGCAACTTGGCAAGATGCATCGGCATTTATGGCTGGTGCCTTCGCAACCATCCTTCCAAACAGGGCGACATCAATAGCATGTCTCTGCCCTTCCATACCCTGACGGTTAAAAGCGCTTAATACATCTTTCTTGTCTACAGCCTTTCCCATTTCGATCGACTCTACGACTAACCTTGCCAGCCTTTCGGCTTCATACATACCCATAAAAAATAGAGCATCCCCCGTCATCCCGAGTTGCTCGGAGATGCGAGGAGATTCAAGTAGCCTATCTTTCAATTCCTTTTGCTTTTCTTTCAATTCATGGGAAGTATCATCTTTTTCCTCTCCGCAAGACAACTTAATCTTGTCAATAACTTTTTTCATTGTAGGTGATGCGTCAAGACTAGCGCGAAAATCTTCCGACAAGGCAATCTCGGCAACAATTATCACATCTTCGATCAGACTGCGCTCACCCTCTTCATCGCCGATGTCTCTATATTCTTTAGTGGCGTCAAGCAGGCTTTTAAATATGTCTTTGAGCTTTGTGGCTGGAATAATAGGCTTGCCAGCTTTCTCTGATGCGAGGTTTATGGTCTCGCAAATCTTATCTCTCAAATCATTTTCTGATACACCAGGGATTCTCGATTCTTTGCTAGCTATCTCAAGGACTTGATCTAAAACCAATCCGATGATATCCTTAGTCCTTTGCCCTAATTGTGATTTTTCAAGCAGGGCGTCTCCGTATTTCCCGCAAAACATATCCCTTACGGCCTTCTTCCATGCCTGGGAACTAACACGAGCACGCGTTACGCCACCATATACTGCGGTTTTGGGGCTACCTGTCTCATCTCTGTTGATACAACTTGGAGGGACAGTCTGTAAGATATGGATGTCCATGTAAACCCTATTGTTCATTGATTTCTCCCTTTATTATTTTGTAGTAGTCTTGCCCCCATTGCAACCTTAGATTGCCCCTTAACTCAGGTTGTTGAAAGCGGAATAAATCCTCTGTGAGTTGTGGATAATCCAGGGATATACCTTCGCTTTTCAGAAGTTGAATAAGGGCGCACAAGTGGTGCGATAACTCATCAATGCCACCAGAGGTTACCACTGCGTCAAAACGACGCTTCATAGCCTCGCCCCTTTTTAACACCAACAATCGAACTGCTTTTCCAAGCGGCTTGCCAAAAGCCATACAGTCATTCTGAGGGTTTTTCCCCTGTTGATGCAAGGCGAATAATGACATCGCTATGTGTATCGCCCACTCAGCATTGGTAGCCTCAACCGGATTACGTTTAGAAAAAAACTCTTCTGGCAGATTTCCAAGGGTATGTTCCCAGATGTCAGGTATACTACCTGGGGGCTTGCCGATTCCACGCCGCAATCTCGCTAACGATGCGCGGACATACGCCTCATCGCGGCTGAATACGATATCAATAATTTTGCTTTTCACGAAGTTACGCAGTATCTTTGACGGATTTTCCAAGTTTGGTACTTCCCTTCTTTTTCAGAGCCTCTCTGCTGGTTGTATTATAGATGAACCAGTTAAAAGCTTGAGGCACAGAAAGGCCCCCGCGTCCTATGATCGCCTGAGGCGAGCAATTGCTAACCAGCTCCCTTCCAAAATCACGTATTATTTGTCTAGAAGTGTGCCACCAATCCTCGCATTTGTCATCCATCATGATGCCGGTATTGTATTCTCTGGGATCAATGCTCTCTAACCAAGCGCGGAATGGTTTATCAAGTCTGTAATAGGCTTGTCTCTTTGCCTCATCACGAGCAGGTATCCCGTCGGCCATTTTGGCATTCTTGCTATCTTTGACTCCCGAAGCCCTAGCAATCATTTGGGCCAATGTTCCAATCTCACGCACTAAGTTTTCCGTAGTACCAAGCTCAGCAATAATACGCCCAACCCAACCATTGCTATGGTCGTCACCCTCAGACAGCAATTCAGCGTTAAAGTAAATTCCGTCTGAAAACACTTCTGTGACTTTAGCTTGATTATTATATATGATGCCAGAAGTCTGAAATTGCAGACGTGATACAGGCAATTTGAATTCGCTTTTTAAATATTTAAGCCACCTTACTATCCCAGGCGGACAACCGCCATCTTGGCCTGTTAACGAAGCAAAGCCTCTCCAAAGCTGAACAGCCGGATTAAAAGGCTTTGGCCGATATTGTGTGCCTTTGCCTTTTGTTGTTTCCTGCCATGTGGTCATTTGCTCACAAAAAGAGTCTTCTTTTGGGAAAAAATCTCCGCTGATGAGTCTATAAGAGGTCACTCTGCCATCATGATGCTCCAGCCATATGCCTCGAGATTGCAAAGTCAGAAGTTCAGTTTGGTTAGCTGGATGAGGTATCGATTGGTATCCTCTGGTATTTACAGGTTTTGCCCAGATTGGTTGCCCCTTTTCCCATAAATCACCCTTATCGTCCAAAAGAACAAAATTTAGCATCATTGTTTGGAACAAATTTCCACCAACGGCAGTAATCAGTCCTAATTGGCCAAGCCAACCTATGCCTGTACTGGGGGCACCTTTTGGTTTGATTTTGCTTTCAAACCGCCCTAATAATTCCACAAAACCGTTATAATATAAAAGCCAACGCACAGCTTCAGCATAATTTAGCGAGGCTTTTTCACGGCCATAACGCTGTGAAAATAACCGAACTTTGTTGTCACCTTCAGATATCTCCCCATTGAGCCTCGCAACGCCATTGTCTGGTCTAAATGTGTCCTCTCTTTCCTTTAATCCGGGGACTTGGAAGAACGGCATCGTTGGATGGAACAGCCAAAACCTATCCTCGTATCGTTTTAAGTATTGTTCAATCTTCCCAGATGGGAATTTTCCAGAGTTCCAAAGTTTTTCCCAAAAATCCAAGGCTTCGAACGTGTCCGTAAATTCGTTGAATACGGAGTGCAAAACGGCGAGCAGAAGGCGGAGAACAGCTGTATCTTGGGCGGGCAACTCCCCAGCTAGCGAACGAAGTTCTGGAGCGCGTTTAAAAACATCACAAAGTGATACAATGTCGCTCATGCCACTCATAGTTAGCACGGATATCCATGGCTCAAACAAAAGGTTGAATTCCGGCTCTGTATTATCCATATACATCACAATTTCTATTTCCTACATACAGCCTAAAACCCCGTCAGAAGCTTGCTCAAGGCTTTTGGACCACGCCGACCTTTGTTGGCAGATTAGAAATATTTGGCAATCTTCGAGAATTGCCAATATCATACTATCTTGACACATACAAGTCCATCATCGGTATTATAGCTTACCTTATGCCCACACAAATCTGTGGCGCCATCATTGTCAAGAATAAGAAATAATTCCCCAGAAAGCCACGGTGATTCAAGCCATTTCGACACACGCGCAAGTGTTCTTGACTCTAGTTCTTTTATCACATCACCAATTATTGATGGATGGCTCATCGAACCTGGCAACGAAATTGTTTGGGTAGCAATCGTTTTAGCAACATCATCTGATAAGGCATCGTTAGGCAAGTCCTGTCCATTTATGAGCGACAATTTACCGAAACAATCCTTAATTAGCAACACCTCGACCGAATCTTCTATGTCTCTAACAGTTGCCTCGCCCCTTTTTCCAGTCGGATCGTCAACCATTTCAGTATTGAGCCAGCCAACAATAGTTGCGCGCTTATTTAGGCTTGGCTTTTTCATTCGGTATGTGTTGGCACAAGACTTTTGCCCTTCTGTCTGTTTATCCCAATCGACTTTTGCGTCAGAAAGTTCTGTATCTTTGTCATATGTGACGTTAACAAGGCGAGTAATATCCGTCGGCAGGTTAATTATCCCATCGAGGTCATTTAACATATCTCTTGTCCGCATAATCAAATATTCGTGGTAAACATTGGTAATGCCTTTTTCGAATACTTCTCCGTCTACGCCAGTAACGAAAAAAGCTGGCTGTCTCAGTTTGTTCGGGCGAGAGCGTTCATGGCGATGTAGCCGCCCCATGCGTTGGAGCAACAAATCCATTGGAGCTATGTCAGAAATCATTACATCAAAGTCAATATCCAGCGATTGTTCTAGTACCTGTGTGCCAACTACGATTAGTTTCTCAGGCCTCCTTTTGTCTTTGCCGAGAGTGTCACGCAGCTGTTTCTCCTTATCAATCCTATCTGTGGCGACAAAGCGCGAGTGAATGAGTTGCACAACTTCTGTGTCGAAACGCTCTCGCAATTTTTTGGCCATATTTTGCGCTCGCTGCACGGTATCCATAATAATGCCAGCAACACCTCCGCCGGATAGCAATTCTTCGAGCTTATCCGCTACTTCATCCGTCGCCAGGTACTCAATGGAGACAGCACGCACGTCGCCACTTGTCTTAACAGCGATATGTTTCACTGTTGAGCCATCGGTATATGTTATCATCGGATAGGCGTTACATTGTACCCAGTCACCAGAGATATTTTCATCACCAAGATAGGCACCAATTACCTCGCGCCTTTTTTCTCCAGGTAGTGTCGCTGATAAAATGACCACTGGTACGCCATAGGTTCCGAGCCACTGCAGAGCCATTTTGAGGTATTGGCTCATATATGCATCGTAAGCATGGCATTCATCAATAATTACAATTTTGCCAGCTAGCCCTAAATGCCTGAGCATGACATGTTTTTGCCTGAGTGCCATTAGTAAAAGCTGATCAATCGTACCGACAACGAAATCGGCAAGCATGGCCTTTTTCCGCCCGTTAAACCATTGATGAGCATAAACCATACCTGCATCATCATTATCGCTAGAGATATCCGATGAGCCGGCAAACAATCGTATGCTATTGAGATCATCATTAAATTGTGCTTTACCATGAGATAGATTGACACTAAGTTTCCCGTCATAATTTAAATTATTTGCCCAATTAACTAGGCGAGGAAATATGCCATCACTCGTTGCTTGCGTGGGGAGGGCAAAGAATAAGCCGCCACTATCAACTGTATTGCGGAATACCTCTGCTACGACAAGAGCAGCTTCTGTTTTTCCAGTGCCCATAGGTGCTTCTATGACCATAATTCCAGGCTTGCGTAATCCAAGTGCTGTTGACAATGCTGCTTTTTGCATTTCATTGGGGTCATAATTAAAACGGGAGTCATATAACTTTGCGTGGCTACTTGAAACGCTTGGTTGCCACGAACTTGAGATTTTAAGAGCACTCCATCCGTTCCGTGCCCGCTCCACAGAGTCAACATCAAAATAACAATCTATGGGAATGAGCGGGAAATATTTAGGATTGCTTGATATCCAGTCCGCTACAATCAACAATCCGCTTAAAAGAACCTGCCCCTGCATTGAAAGGGGTGGTATATCCGAGAGCAATCTATAGCCACTGTAACCCAGTGCTAACTGGACCATGCCAGATTGGGCACCAAGCCATATATCATCATCTAGCCCAAAATTACTAGGATACGCATGCAAGATTTCGTCATACCCAACATCAGGTGGTTTGCCATGGTGTGAACCTAGTATTACGGCAACATTCCTGCTCAAATTCGCATCACTTAATCCTATTTCTTTTGCATTCTCTAGCAATAATTGCGAAGCAAGTGCATGGGGAGTTTTGGAATAGAAGCTATATTTCTCTCGGCTTTCTCTAACGTGAAGACCATGTGCCATAAGCCTTTCGTAAATTTCTATGTCTAGAGTTGTAGCCGGAAAATTAGAAAGCTTTGACTGAAATACTGGAGTAGCCTTGCCGATATCATGGGCTGCTGCTAGGAATATTATTAGTTGTTCTGCCGCCTCTTCGTCTTTATCAATATCAACAGCGATGATCTGCCGTACGTTTTCGGGCAACCATTGACGCCATAGCTTTTTCGCAATTTCTGCTGTATCAGCCAGATGGACATTCAGTGGTAACCAATAATTCTCGTTCTTGTCTTTTTTGGCCCACAGCACAGTTGCATCTTTCAAGCGCACACCCCTTATGATGGTGTAGGCAACTCCCGCCTAACCTCTTTGACAGAGCTTGGATAGCTTCAAAACCAGCAATTGGAGCGGGTGATGGGATTCGAACCCACGACGTCATGCTTGGGAAGCATGCACTCTACCGCTGAGTTACACCCGCAAGCGCAACCAACGCCCAAAATTCTACCGCATGGACACAGGAAACGCAAGCAACCGCGATACGAGCGGAAACACCGACGAGGATCGATTTTTCCAGCTTGTCACCACAGGACTCGCCAGTGCTATAATCTGATGAGAAAATCCCCAGGAGGATATGATGAGCCAGAAAACTAAGAAATCAATCGCCAGTGTTTCTATCAATTACGACGACGGCACTAACGACACCATCGAACAGTATGCTCTGGTCGGTTTCAACGAGGCTACCTGGTTTAAAGTTATGCTTTCACCCGCGAAAACTGCCGACAAAGTCGAGATGAACAACCTGCTCGCCGAACTGTCAAAGAGCCTCATCGCCTCCATCGAACAGGATAGTTAGCCGCTTTTTTCGCAGTCAAATGCCGGGGCTAGGCCAAGTTCGGTGCTGCCATCTCTTGTGGCACAATTCGCCGCGTAGGGAGTCCGGACTGTGGCGGGCGACACGTTGATACGGCTTCTCACCCATGCATACACCAGATTTGCAGGAAGACTAAGGATGGGCAAAGACAGCCAGAACTGTTCTGCACCCCATGCCAAGGATAGTCGGCAGTAATGCATATAACTGAGTGTGTGTTACCTTTTCACTTTACTCCTTTCATGATTGCCGCGTACCCAAGGCATTGCCGTATTAGTAACAGCCTTGGCATATGGATGGCATTTTCAAGCGGCTCCATCACAACTTTTGATACTTTGAGCGACTTCGTCAACTTATCTAAATCACCAAATATTTTTTCTGACTCAAACAAATCCAAAAACACAAACTCGCCGCCTTATTTTAGCACCCGTAGCGCCTCTTGGAGCAATTTGGCTTTATCGGATTCGACTTTCACCTCATGAAATGTAAGGCAACTGATAACCACGTCAAACACATTATCTTGAAATGGCAACTTTGCCGCGCTACCTTGAGTGAAACAGACTTTGCCGAAAACGCCCTCAACCGCGGCATTGCTTTCGCACAGTTTTATAGAATGGTTAAGGTGTCAAAACCTACAACAGTTCCACATATTCATGTGTAATTACGCACGGAAAGGAATATAATTAAAGCTACCAAAGAATCTGTGCGAGGTGT
>JGI24702J35022_10001038_pt1 | contig 17361 bp, 15 predicted proteins | sample TergutTh196P4_FD_35022 | JGI IMG/M metagenome (IMG submission 35022)
CCAGATCTTCCTCCCCCGCCGCCCAGACTCCCGCCGCCAGATCTTCCTCCCCCGCTGCTTCCTCCGCTTCGCGCCATTTAATCAGCCCCTTTTTATTAAGCATATATACGTTGAAGTCATATTTTTAAACATTATGCTCCCAAAACAATTAGAATAGCAAGCGTTTCTCCTGCAAAACAAATGATTGACAAGCCACTTATCGGCATATAGTATAATCATGTTTTAAACACTTAGTATAGAGGAAGAGAGCTGAAACCATTGTAAAATATCGGTTTCAGCTCTCTCAAGATTCAAAATAAATGTAGCGCGGGACAGGTTTGTTAAAATATTTAATTGCGCTTCCCACATAATTACCACGCATACGCAGTGAGCCACGATTGATCGGCAGTTGCCTCGGCGCTATTGACTGTGCGTCCCGCTCTTGTTGTGCGATGTCTCACGCCAGCGCCCTTCCTTTTCGCACTTAGCGCGTTATCTTTTTGATCGTCCCGTTCAATTCCTTTGGCTCACAATTTTTTTTGTCAAGGCAAAGGCCAAAGGCCCCGTTTAAAGCCGCGCACACCTTACTTGCCTTGTAAGCGGTCGTGTAGTATATGTCTTCAATATTTACGACGTTCATGTTCTGTAATGTCTGCAGGATGTTTAAGGTGGCAAAGTGCTCGCCGTACAAGTCCAATTTTATCTCCAACAAGCGGTGGATCAGCAGCGCCGTATAACATACCACGAAATGCGTTACGATCTTTTTCCTGTTCCGCAGGAATACCGGCCTTGCGTTAAAATTCGTCTTCAGTATGCGGAAGCAGTCTTCTATTTTATATCGGCCTTCGTTGATGCCCAATATACGCCTTATGTACCCGTTTAAATTTGTGGCAATATAGCAACACGCTGGTGTTTCTCATGACGATGTTGCCGCTGTGTTCAAACAGGTGCTCCAAGTAGCTTTCGTAGTTATCATTTATAGCGGGAGGACATGGCAATAGTTGAATCTAGATTCGGCACATTATGCTACGGATGCAAGCATAAGGAGAAAATGTCCTGCGGCGGCTGTGTTCACATCGACAAACTTTTTTGACCTGTGCATCACCAGTAAATGTAAAAAGAGAGTCGCATCACACTTTAGAGTATATATGTGAAAATAACTTTAAATTATTTCTGAATTATTGTGGTTTTCAAATATTTATGATATAAGAGAACAGAAAAACAATTATATCAAAGGGGATGACGACTGCCATGAATTTGCCAAGTTACGATATTGCTATATCATACGCAAGTGAAGACAAAAGTATCGTTGATAGTGTATACCACTATTTACGCGGCGCCGGGTTTTCGGTCTTTTACGCTCCGGAATGTCAAGATGTTTTAGTCGGCGAACATCAGGATGTAATCTTTTCTCGGCTGTTTTCAGAGGAAGAACTCTATGCGGTTCTTTTCGTTTCTCAGGATTATATTAGCAAACCTGTACCTATGAAAGAAGCAAGCATATGCTTAACAAGCCAACGCTGTTCACATGTTATTCCAGTATACCTGGACGGAACTGAGTTGACCGGTTTAGACCCGGCAATCAACTATTTTCGATCAAACGAAGCTAGAGTAATAGCCCAGATGATCACTCAACGGGTTAAGTTAAATAAAAATCTAAAACAGGAACCCCCTGTTAGAGCTGTTCAACAACAAGAGAAAGCTTCTGTTTCTAAGACCATAAATGTGCATGGAAATAATACTACAATAGCCGACAATATTACTACTACTAATTATACCATTAAGGTGTGACGAGAGAGGTAATAAAGCATGCTGGATTATTTCAGCGCAAAAAACGATAAAATAAATAGCATTGACGATGGTAATAATGGCGAATCATCTCAGTCAGAAACCGCAACCGACACATTTCAATATCAGCCGCAGGAATCTCGGGGGGCTGGGAGATCTCGGGGATATGGAGAATCTCGGGGGGCTGGAGATTCTCAGGAATCCAGGGAAACTCAGGAAACACAGGAAACACAGGAACCTGGCGAGGAGCATTCACAAGCTAACCCATCATATGATAAGCAACGTATTAAGGATGAAAAAATAAATTATTATAAAAATACATCCGTCAATGGAAACCAAACACAAGTAGCCGATAATGTGAATAACACTTATTTCAATTTTAGTTCAAACATTGATTTTGAAGAGGTAGTAAAAAGGGTTATCGGCGTGGCGCCAATAGTTGCCAAAGAAAGCTTTGCTTTGCATGACCCAACCCAATTTGCCGCCTTTGGAGAACAATTCAAGGATAGTATCCATTTTGCGTATGCGATTTCGTTGAGCGTATTCAATTACATTCTGATCCGACAGGCGGACAACCTTATAAAAAGCCTAATGAATCATCTGCCTGTTATTGCAGACGAGGAGGGACGCGAGCGAGCTGATCGCAATACTCCATATCTCTCACTTCACAATGTGATGGGCGTCATTGGAGGGTGTGAGTTTGATACGCCGTATGGTTTGGCAATTGGGTTTTCAGAAAACACCTCCGGAGTTCTAAACAATATTTGGCGCCAATTTCCCTCACTTCGAGATCCCATAGTCATTTGGCTAATAGATATCTATTACACTCATAAAAGCGGAACAGAATTCGAAAACAGACAGATACTTAATGCTTTTGTCAAACTCATTATGCTGGATTTTGAAGATGCAAAAAGTAGGCTGTTTTTCCGATTGATTAGTGATCCTGGCAATGTTTGGTTTATTTCGGCGGTCAGTTTGGAAATCTACAAGGACAGCGCTCTCCATGAGGAAATGGATAAACTTCTGTATCAGTGGGCGAAATCCGCCGATGATTATCTATGGGTAATACCATGTTTAGTATATTCTTTTACCATTTATGAGCAAGTGTATGAGAACAAGTTATATGATGTTCTTTATCCGCAGTTTAAGAGATCGAGTTTGTCAACAGCCGCTGCTATAGGGCCATTCCTTATAGAATCAAAACGCCTTCGTTGTGCTGTAGTCAGAGTGCTTGAGAAACGAATCACAGCAACTGAAAAAAGGTTGTCAAATACTGCTAAAACAACTATTGATACATACTTGGCACTTTTGAGATATGGCTATTTTTTAGTTACACCTAAAAAGACAGCGCTGCCTATGGTAGCATGCGACAATAGCGAACAACTCAAACAGCTTAGACCTCTAATGGGGAAAATACTCTCAAACTACAATATACGGACGTCTCTTTTCTCAATATTGAGTGTATATTTAGAAGAAATATCAAAGTATAAGGTATCCACGTCAATCCGCAACGCATTGAATGCATATTTCCTTAATGCGGCATATGCGAACCCGCGCTTTTATAACGACATAATGCGATTTTTACATAATGAGAAAAATGCGATTGCATATGAAATCTATGCTTTCGTAGAAAGTAATAAAGGCAATATTCTGCAACAAAGGAGAATGATAAAATGAGTTACTTCGACCCTATAATACAAGACATACCATATGAAAACGGGCTATTCCCGGTCATACCACCAACAACGAACGGAATCGCAGTACTTCTAACTGACGGCAAAAACGCAGATGTGTTGGTTGACAACAAGTTGTCCGTCAGGCAGATTCGAAAAGGGAAGTATAGCCGGCAAGTGGAAATCTCAACACTTGTTCATTTGCTGGAAGTTGATTTCAGCGTACCAAGCAAAGATGATCCGTATAAATTCGAATTCACAATTAAAGTTGACGTCCGGGTGGCGGATCCTATTGTGTTTTATCAATCGAAAGCCACAGATATTGTTGAATCAATGAGACAGAACTTTTCAGCCATTGTACGGAGAAAAGCCAGCGACTATCCATTGAAGGACTATAAGGCGCTGGACAAGGATATTTTTGACAGATTGCATATAAACGGGAATGAAACAAATGATACAAACACAGGTATCGCATACCGGGTCAAGGATGTTGAAACTTATCCTGATAAAGAAGGTATGGCGCGTATTCGTCGAATAACGGATCATGTTCTTAATGTTGAGGAAGAAAAGCACAAAGCAAGTATCAGTGAAAGTCTCATGGATTTCGATATGGAAAGTGCGATTATGGGTGATGTTGCTTCAGGCAAACGGTCATTGGCTAATGCGCTCCTTGAAATTGATAACTATAAAAGCGGACATATTGGAAGACAAATTGGTGATGCTCAAAAAATTGTGAATTTTTATAATAAACTTCGTGCAGATGACAATATAACAGAATCTGAAACTGCTGAACTCGTTAACAAACTGCTCAACACACGTAAACTCACCGGAGAACTTCCGGAAAGAGCAGGAGGCGCTAAAGAAAAATCGAACATAAAAACAGAAGCAGATACAGAAGCAGATACAGAGGCAGATATAGAGGCAGAGGCAGAATCAGATACAATTACTATCGATTCCATTATAGACGACTTATATGAAAAAGAGGAATAATACTAATGACAGATATATTGGTGAGAATAATGCAATGGCCACTCGCCGCGCGAGTAGCGCTGCTATTATTGGTAGTATGGTTTATCTGGTTAGTGTTTGGTAAACTATTGATCCGGGTCTTATCCATTGTGCCATTTTGTATTCAGTATATAATGCTTGCGCTATACATTCTTTTAGATTTCCCATTGAGCATGCTACATCACAAGTTTGCTGGCTTGTTTGCAAATATTGATATATCTTGGACTGGTATAATGAGAAACGCTTACGCCGTAACAAATTCCTGGTATAATAACTGGAAACGGCCCAAAAAGCGTTACAGCGCGGTAATGTTGCTTTTGCTAGGAATAGTTTTTATGTGGACTGTTTTGCCAAGTGCTATTGGACTCGAAGGCGCCATTATACATGGACCAAGGAATAGCTATATTCAAGTCGAGCAGTGGTTAGTGGGTGCACTATCTGACAGCCAAGTCTTGTTTAGCGATTTTTCTGATACGCTGACCCCTTTGGGCGCTCCGGACACATTGGCGCCCACAACGACTCCATCATCAGCGCCGCCAGCGACGCCACGGCAAACGCCTTCCCCAACACCCACGCCAACCCCAGAATTTATTGTTTCCGGATTGAGAACACGGCTAATCGTTCGTGACGAGCCCTCCGTGTCATCAGGGAAAACGTTGGCATATCTGGTCAATGGAGACGTTGTTTACGATCTTGGAGAAACCGAATGGGGAGATGTAGAAAATGGCAAGAGCGAGTCATGGCAAAAAATCGAGACCGCTGATGGTATAGTTGGGTGGGTTAGAGACAACTATCTAACAGCGATAAACAATGAATAAGACAGACACGGTAGATTTATTTGACGGATGCAACACTGCTCACGTCTTCCCGCACCCAGCCATGCCGCCTGATGATAAGCACGATTTCGTTCCTAATTACGAATATGACCATAACGCGCCGGATTCGCACAACTATAAATATTTCAAGATATACGAGTATGGGACAGTGAACGTGCTGGGCGAAGGGCCAATTGGCGGGACGGCTCAGTACAAGGCGCCGATGATTCCGGACGGTCGTCTTATCGCATTCGAGTTCCTGAACGAGCAGACACAGGAGATCAGGCTTGAACTCTGGGAAAACATAAATGGTGTACCGGGCAATTATCTCGGCCTTATTTCCTGCGGCATAGCCCAAGGGCAATGGGGCGTACTGGGCGAAGAGCAATGGCATATGCACTCCACTGAGGAGGATGATATCGTCCCAGTTGCTAACTATCTAATTTGGGACGGGCTTTACTGGGGGGGTCGAACAATGGATTACAAGTTTGGATTTTGAATACAGCAATAATATATTTCGAATACCTATTGACATGTTAAAATATGATTGTTATAGTTATGGTACCGGTTGCATAAAATATTGCACAACAGCTCATTAATTAGCTTTATTTATATGCGTCAGGTCGTGTATCGATTGCATAAATGTTGGAGGTGTAGAATGCCAAACATAAAAGAAATCGCAAAAGCTGCGGGAGTATCCACCTCGACTGTTTCCCGAGTGCTGAACAATAACCAGCTAATATCTCCGGAAACGCGTGAACATGTAATAAAAATCATACGCAAGCATAATTACGTGCCGAACGCGATGGCGCGAGGGTTGTCAACTCAAAAGGCTAACACCGTGGCTTTACTGGTAAATATTGAAGATAGGGAATCTTTTGACAACATTTTTTTTCATAAGGTCATGTTTGGTATAGAAAACGTACTTTACAAAAACGAACTCTCGCTTATCATCTCCAATTTGCAAGCACATGGCGACGGCAAAAATCGATTAACTAAGATGATACAGGGAAAGCAAATTCAAGGCATTATACTTCCGTCTTTTATTTTAACTCCCGAGTTGATCAAAATGCTAAAGACCATGAAATTCCCTTTTGTCGCATTGGGAGAACCCGAGAACACGGCGGCGTCGTTTGACTGGGTAGATATAAATAACGCGCAAGGCGGACAACAGGCGGTACAGCACCTGATTGAATCAGGGTATAGGCGTATAGCTTTTTTGAACGGAAGCGCCCGAGAAGTGTTCAACCAAAACCGGCTTGCCGGATACCGGTCCATGTTGGCGCAAAAAGGCATGCCAGCGGACGAAGCGCTGATTGCCGATTGTGGCGCCAGTAAGGACAGCGCGTATGTCGCCATGTCCCGGTTACTTAATTTACCCTCTCCGCCCGACGCCGTCATATGTGTCAATAACGTTATAAGCATGGGCGCAATGAAAGCAATTGCGGAAAAGAACCTCAAGATACCAGGCGAAATAGGGATAATCAGTTTTGACAATTTTCCTATTGCGGAGCTTGTAGAGCCAAAGCTGACAACAGTTGACATAGATGTTTTCGAAATGGGCGCGGAAGCTGCAAAGCTGCTTCTGAGGCTAATGGAGAATCCGAATGCCCATCATCAGGTCAGTCTGATTTCAACCTCCATACAAAGTAGGGAATCCACAAAGAAATAGGGGGATGGAATCCCCTCTCAACGCCGCGTAACCATACTTTTTAGTCATTACAGGAATTTTTCTTCCGAAGGGAAAAAAGAAAGAAAGGGTATAAACATGGTTGTCCTTCATGAAACAACGAGAGAGTATATTTTTGCAATAAAAAGAAATCGGTTGCATATAAGGTTGCAAATAATAGATAATGAACCTGTTAAATGCAAGATTTTTTACTGGAATCGATTTCATTCAGATTTGATTTTTGAAAAGAGTGTACCTTGCGTTGGGGCCGATGCCTCGCGAAAATTTCATGAATGTGATTTGGATTTACATGATACCGCACAATACATACAGTATTATTTTGAACTTGAAACACAAGGGGAGACAGCTTTTTGGGGGCGAATAGGATACGAAGCCAATAAACCGCACTACTATTTTGAATATCTCTCTACGGCGGAGCTTGATATTATAGATGTTCCCAGATGGGCAAAAGGCGCGGTATGGTATCAAATCTTCCCGGAGCGATTTTATAATGGGAATGTGTCAAATGATCCCGCGGATGCACAGCCCTGGGGAACTCCTCCAACGCGGGAAAACCATTTTGGCGGCGACTTAGCGGGGATAATAGAAAAACTACCATATTTACAGGAACTCGGAACTGACGTACTTTACTTAACGCCTGTTTTTTTCGCGCCGTCTAATCACAAATATGACACGATTGACTATTTTTCCATAGACCCCGCCTTTGGCACAACGCAAGACTTGATCGAACTGGTGCGCCAATGTCACTCGCATGGAATGAAAGTCGTGCTTGACGGCGTGTTTAATCATATCGGATACTATTCCCCGCAATTTCAGGACGTTGTGGAAAAGGGCGCGGATTCTAAATACATAGACTGGTTTTACATCAAAAACTTTCCGATTGAGCTCGAACCGCCAAATTACGAATGTGTGGGATACCATAAGTGGATGCCTAAACTGCGATATAAAACAAAAGCTGTGCGCGACTTTATTCTTAGCGTTGGGCGGTACTGGATTGAGACGGCGGATATTGACGGCTGGAGGCTTGATGTCGCCGATGAGGTTGACTTTACCTTTTGGCAGGAATTCCGCCGTGAGATAAAGTCGATAAAGCCGGAGGCCTTTTTACTTGCCGAAACATGGAAATCAGGCCTCGATATGCTGCGCGGCGACCAAATGGATTCGGTAATGAATTATCTGTTCCGTGACGCTGTTGCGGACTTTTTTGCAACGCGCGGGATAGACGCGGTTACTTTTGAACACAGAATCGCCCAGATGCTATTCGGGTATTCACATATTATGCGCTTATCATTGTATAACGCGCTAGGCTCTCACGATACCGCGCGTTTTCTTACCATGTGCAATAATGACATTCGAAAATTTAAGCTCGCGATAGTCTTCCAGATGACATTTTCGGGCATGCCCGCGATATATTACGGCGACGAAATCGGAATCGACGGCGAAAATGACCCCGATTGCCGCAAGACAATGGACTGGGACAATGTGGACAATGCGTTGAGGTCTTTTTATATTCGCTTGACCTCTTTGCGCAGAAAATTGCCCAGCCTTAAATACGGGGATTACAAAAGCGTCTATTCACAAAAGAATATGCTTGCGTTTGCAAGACAGTATGGTTCGGAGACGACTTATATTATCATAAACAACGGCGAAGAAGCTGGCGTTGCGCGCGTTCCAATGCTGGAGGACGCTTTCGGAATCGCTTGGCGGCAGTCCGTCTTTTCGGGCGGATTGATTGTTCCGGAGCCAATCGCCGCGAGTATGCGTCTGCACAATCAAGATATTTTTGACTATAAAAGTTTGTTCAAAATTGAACTGGAAGCATACCATTTTGAAATAGTAACAATCAAGAAGCTCTGTAACAATCAGGAAGCTCTGTAACAATCAGGAAGTCTTGTAACAATCAGGAAGCTCTGTAACAATCAGGAAGTTTTGAAATGAAAGATCATTTTATGTGGAACCTGAAGCATTCAATTTCGAAATAATAACAATTAGGGGGGTTTGAAATGAAAAGTAAAACTGCAAAGATTCTAAGCATTCTTATGGTAATCACCTTATTAGCCGCTTGTGGGGCGCAACCAGGCGCGCGGCAAGACCCGGCGCCCGCGTCGGGCGGCGGCGCGCAGGCAAATGAAACGTCGGTGGTAACAGCAGAGCCTGCATCCGGGGAAATTGTGACAATTGAGATGTGGCATAATTTAGATGAAGCCCTTGGAATGATCGCGGCGCTCAACACTCTAATCTCACAGTTTGAACAAGAAAACCCTGAAATTCGAGTAGAACATTTATTTTTAGAATGGTCGGCGCTCAGGGACAACATTGTGACAGGAGCGGCGACCGGGATGCTGCCGGATATTTTGCGCGGCGACATAGCTTTTGTCCCACAGTTTCAAAGCCTTGACGTGTTGGTTGAAATGAGCGCCTTCCCGGACTATGCGGAAACTGCGGATAAACTATTAAGCGCCCCTAACAGCACGGCAAAAATGGGAGACAAATTCTTCGGTATTACCGCCGGCGCCAATACAAAAATCCTATTCTATAACAAAGAGTTATTGGCGGAGGCCCAAATTGATGTGCCTACAACTCTTGATGAATTGTGGGAAGCTTCAACAAAACTGAGCGGCGGCGGCAAGTACGGCTTTGTAGAGGCGTGGACCGGCGTTTGGAATATAGGCCAGTATATATGGAGTAATGGCGGCGATGTGATGGCGCCCGACTACAGTACCGCGCAAGGGTACATTAACGGCCCTATAGCCGTTGAAACAATTGAGAAACTGGCGGAACTCTATCAAGCCAACATTCTTGCCGGCCCTTCGATGGATCCCGGCGCCGTAGGCGATACAGACGGACTGGCTGCGGGAATATATGCGATGGTAATTGACGGTCCGTGGCGTGAATCGATTTCAGAAGCCGCCGGGCTTAACATGGGCGCCGCCGGGTTGCCGAGGGGCAAAACAGGTTCTGTTGGGGTTTTGGGCGGCGAGAACTTTATGATGTTCAAAACATCTGATGACGCGCATCAAAAGGCCGCCTGGGAATTTATCAAATTCATGAGCGGTAAGGATGCGCAAGTCGCTATGGCGAAAGTGGGGTCGATGCCTGTCAACAAAGAGGCGATTGCCGATCCACAGGCGATCGAGGCAATGCCATTGTTGCCCGTGTTTGTTGAAGCGCTGCAATCCGCGCGGTCCCGCCCCGTTCATCCCAGATGGAGCGAAATGGAGGATATTATTGCAACAAAAGTAGCTGAAGCGATAATGGGACAAAAACCTGTTCAGCAAGCTCTTGACGAGGCCGCAAGTGAAATTGACAGTTTAGTAGGTTAACCAGTTAGTTTAACCTATTGGGTTAATTTATCGGTTAAGCTTATTGGCTTAGCCAATTAGGTTAACCAGTTAGTTTAACCTATTGGGTTAACCTGTTAGTTTAATCTATTTGTTTAGCCAACTAGTTTAACCTATTGGGTTAACCTGTTAGTTTAATCTATTTGTTTAGCCAACTAGCTTAATCAATTAGTTTAACCTATTGGGTTAACTTATCGGTTTAACTTATTGGCTTAGCCAACTAGTTTAATCAATTAGTTTAACCAATTATTTTAGCTTATTTGTTTAATCAAAGTTGAATTTTAACATGCGGGGAGTGATATTTGGTGGAGATTAGATCTGTTCGTGACGGATGGCGCATAGCGTTATTACTATTGCCCGGAGTCTTAATACTGGCTGTGTTCACGCTGTATCCGATTGCCAAGATGTTTACCATGAGCTTTTTTGATTGGAAAATCGGAGCAAATCAAGTTTCCCCTTTTGTGGGGATAAAGAATTATCTCGACGTGTTTTCAGACTCATTTGCTCATATCGCATTAGCGAATACGCTGTATTACGCTTTCATCACCGTGCCGGGGCAAATTGTGTTCGGGTTGCTTGCCGCCGTTATGATACATAATATTAAACGGTTCAGCGTAACGTTTCGTTTGCTATATTATTTACCGGTTATAACTTCATGGGTAGTAGTGGCGCTTTTATTCCGCAACATTTTTACTAATACTGGGCTGCTAAACTATTTCTTGATGGACGTTTTGAAAATTATAGATGAGCCAATACGCTGGCTAAGCGCGCGATGGCCCGCAATGACGGCTACGGCAATGCTGGGCGTTTGGAAAGGCATCGGTTGGAATATGGTCATTTTCCTTGCCGCCCTGCAAGCTGTCCCAATTGAACAATACGAAGCGTCGTCAATAGACGGAATGGGCGCGGTTGGGCAATTTTTCAAAATTACCCTGCCGAATATTAAAGGAACCATGCTGTTTTGCCTAGTAATGTTGTCGATAGGAGCTTTTAACACATTCACTCCGATTAAAGTAATCACGGATGGGAATCCGGCGCATCAGACAGAGGTTGCGCTGACATGGTTGTACTATCAGACTTTTAGCGCAACAGGAAAGATGGGATATGCGGCGGCTTATTCCATCTTAATGTCAATTATTATCGCTGTGGTTGCGATAGTGCTATTTAAATTCATACGTCCGGAGGAGGGGAAATGATGACTGGAGGAGGAGGGGAAATGATGACTGGAAAAAGAAGATTATCACATATAACAGCTTCTGTGCCATATATCCTGCTGACAATGGGACTGTTCATAATGGTCACTCCCATGATATACATGGTTTCCACTTCATTACGGCCAAATGCCTTGGCATTTTCGTATCCGCCGCGCATTTTGCCGCTGATTTCTGAGATCACGTCTGAAAATTACCTTTATGTTCTGTTCAGGGGAAATTTCTTCAGATATCTCGGCAACACGTTATTTGTCGCGGCAATATTTACCGCAGCGTCAACGCTAATCGCATCGATGATGGCTTTTTGCATGAGCAGATTTCACTTTCCGGGCCGGAAATTTTTATTTGGAGCAATTATTACAATTATGTTGATCCCTGGACTTGCGATGCTTGTGCCGCAGTTCGAGCTTGCGGTAACGTTAGGGCTTGTCAATTCCCTGTTCGGCGTGATACTTTTTTTAATTGCGTGGACAATTCCCTTCTCGACATTTTTAATGAAGGGATATATTGACGGATTACCAAGAGAAATGGATGAAGCGGTATACATTGATGGCGGCACGGTTTTTACTATTTACAAAAACATAATCTTGCCGCTCAGTTCGCCTTCTCTGGCGGCAGTGAGTATTTTCAACTTTTTATTCGCCTTTGAGGAATTGGGATGGTCTCAAACCATATTGAGAAGTGAAAACATTCGAACGCTTCCGGTAGCCATTACGGCTTTTTTTCAGGCGAATAACCGCACGTCCTGGGGCTATGTATTTGCTATGACTTGCTTTGCAATGATTCCGGTTATTATTATTTATATTTCTCTCCAGCGCTATTTTATATCAGGCCTCTCGACCGGCGCCGTGAAAGGATAGAATACGAAAAAAGGATAGAGGTTATGAAAGGATAGAAGCCGAAAAAGGATAGAAGCCGAAAACGGATAGGAGCCGAAATACGGATAGAAGCCGAAATACGGATAGAATCCGAGAAAGGATAGAAATGGTTATCCCAATAAATGAGTACTCTGGCAAAGATTCCATAACGCATGGCAAGATTGTCACCTTCGATATGTCTATGAAAGCCTATCCGGATAAGCGGATACGCACAATCCGCGTGTGGCTTCCCGAAAGCTACGACGGGAATCGACGCTTTCCCGTTTTATACATGCATGATGCGCAAAACTTGTTCGACGGCTTTGACGATTGTTATAAATGGTATATCAACAGGGAAATGGAAGCGCTGGAAAAGGAAGGCTTACCTGCGATCATTGTCGGCGTAGACACTGCTCCAACGCGGTTTTCAGAACTGTGCCCTGATATGCCGCCTGCCAACCCGGATATGTATCCAATGTTTGGCTTGCATGAAAGAATAGAGCCCACAGGCAACCTATACGCCGAATTCTTTACGAATCAGCTAAAGTCTTTTGTAGACGAGAGGTTTATGACGCTTCCCGATGTGGCTAATACAGCCGTGGGGGGCGCTTCGATGGGAGGACTTATATCGCTGTATATGCTGCTCAAATATCCGGGTGTTTACAGCAAAGCCATGGTGTTTGCTCCAAATTTCATCGTGCACAACGAACACGAGATTCTGAGTAGATTGGGGTCATATGATTTTTCCAAGCTGCGGGAAAGCCGAATATTTATTTTCCATGGCGGACTGGATATTGACGCCGCGAATTGGCCGTATGTGCGCGTTGTATTTGAAATGATGAGGGATAAAGGCATGGACGATACGCGTCTTGCGCTACTCTACGATTCCCGCCAGCCGCATTATGAGTCGGCATGGAAAAAATACTTTGCGGAAGCCTTTCGTTTCCTGTTTTTGAAGGATAATGAAATGATTAAGCCTCCCGGCTCACATAGCGGCGATAGGGGCTAAACCAACGCAACAATCACAATCAATCCAGAAATTTACGATAGCGGCGCGCCTTATATCCTTATAAATACTCCTACTGCAAGATAGATTGCTATTCCGGCGACTATGGCGGCGCTGAATCCGAATGTCATTGAGAGGATAATGGACAATGCGGAACCAACCACAGACATAGACCCGTTTATCCCCCACATTAGGGAGATTATGCCTTTCCTGCCGCTTGTGTATGGAATTTTGCAAATGATTGACTCAAACGTCCTTGTATCCGCAGTGTATAACCCGAGTTCCAAACCAGCCTATGCCGTGTGAGATGTGTGCGAGAATCATGAATTGCTGTTGTGTGATCATATTTTGGCTGAATGTTACATTATATAATGTTTCACCGGTCTATATGTAAAATAATGGGTGCGTTTCTCCTGGAGGGGTTTCTCCTGGGTTTTCTCTTGGGAGGGTTTCTCCTGGGGTTTTCTCCTGGAGAGGTTTCTCCTGGGGTTTCTCCTGGGAGGGTTTCTCCTGGGGTTTCTCCTGGGAGGGTTTCTCCTGGGGTTTTCTCCTGGGGAGTTTATCCAGACCTTGAATGGATGTGTTTTCTGTAGTATACTAAATTCAAACAATAGCTTCCGCGGAGCCTTTTGCGATAGCATGAGTAGCGCCACTTTTGATGAGTGTGTGATTTTTTCTTGTATTGTCAGAAAAACCGGCAGATTACATGTATACTCCACAGAGGTTTTACCATCTGTGAGCGGGACAAACCAGAATGTGAATATTATAAAAATTATTATATGAAGAGAAATATCATGTCGTTTGATCGTCTTATTTCGAAAATAATTGCCACTCAAAATCCAACTGTATTAGGTCTGGATCCCAAGCTTGATTTTATACCAACCGGATTAAAAGAAGAGTCTTACAGGTTGCATGGCAAAACACTAGAGGGTGCGGCTGATGCCCTATTATGCTTTAATAAAGCGCTGATTGACGCAGTATATGATATTATTCCCGCTGTAAAGCTGCAGGCTGCCTATTATGAAATGTATGGTTGGCAAGGTGTTCGAACTTTAGCGGAAACTATATCTTATGCACAATCAAAAGGGGTGTTTGTAATTGCCGATTGTAAACGCGGTGATATAGGCTCTACCATGGAAGCATACGCCAACGGCTGGTTGGGAACAACTATTGTTGAAGATATGATATTTACATCTTTTGGAAGCGATGCATTGACTGTGAATGGGTATTTGGGTACCGACGGAATAGAACCATTGATAAAAGTTTGCCGAGAGCATGATAAAGGCATATTTGTTCTTGTAAAGACATCCAATCCCTCGTCGGGTGAATTACAAGACATTAAGGTTGGCAATAAAACCATATATGAAACGATGGCTTCACTCTGTGATAAGTGGGGTGACTCTTTACCTGGAAATCATGGTTATAACAGTGTTGGCGCGGTAGTTGGCGCAACATACCCCGAGCAATTGGCGGAATTGCGCCAGAAGTTTCCCAAATTGTTTTTCTTAGTTCCCGGTTATGGCGCACAAGGCGGCGGAGGCCAGAGTGTAGCCGGAGCATTTGACAAACACGGACTGGGGGCAATAGTTAACGCTTCACGTTCATTGATGTGCGCATGGCAAAAGTCAGCTAACTTGAGTTTGACCGAAGCAACTCGTGAAGAAGCGCTCCGAATGAAACAGGACATCACATGCCTCGATTATCATAAGGGATAGGAATGATAGTTCCTTTTTTTAATCCATTCATATAAAGAGTTTCATTTTGGAAGGCCTGTCGATAGTGCACAGTTCAAGGACTATATCACTTTTGTCTTGATGGATGATGCCTTAAAATACAAAGGGAAGTATTTGTTGAGCATGGGAATTTCTTCTACTGATCCTGATCGCCATTTGAGTTTGTTCCATTTGCTTAGGCTATATCGACTTGATAATATAATAGCTAAGGTTATAAAATCATATGAAAAAGCAACGAAGATAAATGTAGTGAACACAATAGTTGACAACAAGGATTATATCTGGTAAAGATTTGAGGATGCTCATTTAGCTGCGCGAGCGGTGGGAAACCCCAATAAGACACTTTCGACAACAACGGACGAACATGATTATAAAGTATCTGCCATAGATTATAATCAGGATCGGAATACGATAACGAAATTTCGTCTGGAACAAGCATTATTTGAGTTGCCTTTTTGCAACCCCAAAAGTATTTATGAAGCTCCTGCTAAAATGGTTAATAAATTCTTAAATCAAATTACATATAATGAAATTCACTCAATAAAATATGAAAATACTGTAAGGCCACCATATCAAGTTTCCCAATACCTCAAACCCGCTGTTTCTTTTTGAGGGATGATTTATATGGTTTAATCCTATATACGTGGCATGATTATCCGGGTAATATACAAGTCGCAGAAAAAAGTCATTTATCCATCTCAACCTATAGAGGTTGGTGTCTTGAGTTAAGGCTCCCGCCTGTCCAGGAGGAACATAATCAGGTGGAGTACAATCTGTATCTGAAGTCTGTATGCTTTACGACTTATAGAAACCGTAAAGCGATTTGAATGGTCATTTAATCGTCATAGCCTCACTAGTGAGGTTCCCGTGGCCTCTCAAGCTCGATGAACTCGCGCCGCGATATTCACGTAGCCAATGGTTGGTTAGCAGCTAATGGTTGGTTAGCAGCCAATGGTTGTATAGCAGCCAATGTTGTATAGCAAGCCAATGAAAAGGAGGCGCCTGTATGGCAAATAAAGGAACCAAAAGAGTGCTTTTATCAGCAACTGGCGCAATAATTATGACATCATGCTCTGTTGCGCCTTTTGTTATGGTATCGCATATATGGAACAATTTCTGGCTAAATAGTAAAAATAACCTAATTAGAATTCAACAACAGATTAAATATGAGAATGCTGGACATTAAACTTCAACTGTTAATAATACCCATTTATTGTCTATCAAATAATTGTGTCTGAACACTAAACACAGACTGTTAATAATACCCATTTATAATTTATAATTTGTCATATTATTGCGTCTTCTTAAGCTGCAATCTACCAATTGTGCTGAAAATTGACGGCTTCAGAATAAGAGAAATGCCGAATATCGCGCCCAGCGCTATGGTCACGCATCAGTGAACGCTCTATATATTCCTTTGCTTTTTCCCTGCCAACTACATATTCCATAACCGTGCTTAAGGCATCCTCTTTGGTGATCTTGTTTCCCGCATAAAGCCACTCTCGTACAACCGAATAGGAACCGCCGATCGCAAATTTCTTCTGTGCATATGTAGTGAGGTTTGGGAAAAAAGTATCAAATACTGATTGTATGTTCCTCTCATACAATTCATAGAATAAAGAATTTTGAAACATTAGTCGAATGTAGTCAAGATTTTTCTCAAAATGATCAAAAGAGTTTTTCAATATGAAACATGGATCTTTTTCATCTAATCTCAAGATTTTCGTTACGAATGCATCATTGGACTGATCAGTGTATGCGTGCAATAAATGCCTCTTATCGTCGAAGTGCCTGTAAAACGTGAGCCGGGAGACACCGGCCTTCTCGGCAATCTCTGTTATACTGATGTCCTGAAAAGGCTTTTTTTGTAATATTTTATGAAGCGCTTCAAACATCCATTGCTTGCTACGCTCCGCCTGTGCTCTTTGGTTCATAGGAACCTCCCAAAACTGTAACAAAGCACCCGGTTTTGTATCTTGTTTTCCCTATAGACATATCATACAGTAAATTAGCAAAGATATCAACGGAAGTATCAAATAATGCAAAAAGGAGTGTACCGGAGTGTACCGGAGTGTACCTATCATGAAAACAAAAAGGAGTGTACCTATTATGAAAGCAAAAAGGAGTGTCCCAATCATGAAAGCAAAAAAAACCCTCTCGCTTCTTCTGGCGGCCTGCCTGACCTTCCTCTGTTTCACCGGTTTACCCGCCATGGCGGCGGCGTCAGTCAGTGACGCTACGGCAGCCAGTGACGCTACGG
>JGI24702J35022_10001039_pt1 | contig 17348 bp, 17 predicted proteins | sample TergutTh196P4_FD_35022 | JGI IMG/M metagenome (IMG submission 35022)
CTAAAATTTGTAAGGTGCAAGCTGCTCTATCGGTTCGCAGACGCGTGCGTATGTATATCCCATGGCGTCGCAGAAGAAATGAGAACTTTAAACTTGATATCATCCGACAAAATTCATGTTATATACAACCCCGTTGTAAATAATGAGCTTCTGTCACAAATAGACGAACCGCTTAACGATCCATGGTGCAATGAAAACAGCTCTTCTGTGATAATCGGGATTGGACGGTTTGGAGATCAAAAAGACTTTGCTACGCTGCTTAAAGCATTTGAAATAGTTTCAAGAAACAGGGACAACTTAAAATTACTCCTGCTCGGAGAAGGCAAACAAAGAGGAATGTTGGAAAAAATGGCGTCAGATTTAAGGATAGCCGAAAAAGTCCGTATGCCCGGCTACACTACAAATCCGTATAATTATATGAAAAGAGCGGCTCTTTTTGTTCTGACATCACGCTATGAAGGGTTTGGCAACGTTGTTGCCGAAGCTTTGGCTTGCGGATGCAATGTCGTATCGACTGACTGCAAAAGCGGTCCTGCAGAAATCCTGGATAACGGCAAATATGGAGCGCTGGCTAAAGTCGGCGACCCCGAGGATATAGCGAAAGCAATAAATAGAATGCTGGATAATCCGCTGCCTAAAGAGTTGTTAATATCGCGCGCGAAATATTTCTCCGAAGAAAGAGCCGTCCATAACTATCACGCTCTCTTTACCGCAATTGTTGACTCTACAACCTCGCAGATATCATAAATCAACAGTTTGTGAAACGGTAAAAATATGGCAGGGATAATGATAGAAGCAGGATAGTTTTTTCGCTGTTGGGCTTTCATGCCAATTTACTTACGTTGCGGACTTGGCTTGCTGTTGCAACTAAATAGTCCAATCTACTAAATACAGTCCATCTATATTTGTGAAATCCCTAGTATTATTTGTTACAAGGGTTTGATTGTGTTCAAGGCAAGCAGCGGCGATCAGAATATCCAGCTCGCCAACAGTGAATCCTTTCCGATATAGCTCGTCATAAATGCGTTCGGCTCGCTCCCAGCAGAATGTATCCATTTCATCTATGCTACAAAAGCCGGTTTCCCCAACAAGTTCATTGTATAGTATTTCTTTCTTCGGCGCATGTTGGATACGAAACCCGCGTTGTATTTCATAGTGTACAACTTTAGGTATAATTATGCTGGCGCCGCCAATTATGGCATGGGTGAACTTCTGGTGTACATTTTGTACATTCCGAAGATAATAGATAAGTATATTTGTGTCTAGCGTGAGTTTCAGACTTTCCCAATGTGAGGCGGCTTATATTCAGAGATAGCAAGGCTTACACTTATATGAAGTGTATACAAAACTTTTTTATTTAGATCATCTGGATAGCGTTCCACAATTGTAATTGGCTCTCATCCATTTCTTCCATAACATTAGTCGCTTTGTTGCTATCTTTATCCTTTACCCAACATCGCCTGATTTCTGACAATTTGCTCAGAAGTTGTTTTTTCGATATATTTATTCCTTGATTCTGAACTTCTTTCTGAAGTACTGTTGCCAGCGTTAAACCAAGAAGACAACAAAATATATGAACCCTGATTTTTTGATCAGTCCAGTGATATTGGGGTCTTATCGAAAAATGTTCATTATCTTTTGTGGAGCGAAAGATTTTTTCGATATAATCTTGACCGCGATATGTNCGAATTATCTCCTCCGTGTCCCATTCTGCCCTATCGCTTATTATCAGCTTTTTTCCAAAATATTTATGTGCAATTTCAACTTTTTGGCTCTCATTTACCAGGTATTCAATACTTCTTACGATTGTATCTGTATTCAGCCTTATTTCAATAACTTTATTCATATGCGGACAGCTTAATATTTTCTTGACCCTTTCCTGTATACTTGCCACTCCTTTTGAAATTCTTGATTTCTTGTTGCTTAGCTTCTCGTTTAGCTCTTGCAGTTCATTAATGCATTTTGCTATGTTTTGATTCAATTCTCTAAATTGACCGCCATATAATTCGTTGCTGAAAGTTATGATACATTCTCTTTCTTTTCCCCAGATTGTTTGAGTACACCGGTAGGTTTTTATCACTTTATCATTAATCTCTACTTCGTTGTATTCCGATATGTCTTTTTCATAGAGGTTCTTGCAGGATGAAAGAGAAAAGGCGCATATATAATGCGTTTCTATTTCAGCAAAGTTTTTTTTATTGTTACCGCCTCCGTCAAATACTAAAGTTATTACATTTGGGTCATAATTAGGAATCCGGTCTTTCAAAAGATTTATGTAATTATAGAATTCTGTTTGATCATTTCTGTTTCCTTCATATATGTGTGAACAAATGGGCAATCCCGTTTCTTTCGTTGTAATCAATGCCATTGAATATTGCTTCAGGTCATTTCGTTTTTGCTTGTTATGCCCCATTTGGGCTATCTTACATTTATCGTTTGTACTGCTGATATAGCTAAAATAATTCGTATAATCCAATGCAATTTTCTCTAATTCAAAGCCATACATTTCAAGTGCTTTTTTTGTAATTGCATCTTCGGCCATCATTAATTCAGTTTCTGTGATGTCACTCATCTGCTCCCAAAAATGTTGGCTCGTTAATACTTGAGGATTCAGACTCATTTCATCTGGGAGAGTCGTTGTTTTAAACCAATCTTCAAACTCGTTTTTACTGCCAGGGCTACACACTCTTTGAAGAGCGATGAGCAATAAACTTTTGCTTCTTTTTATACTGTTTCTGGTTTTACTTTTAAAAACGCCATCCAGAATACTTTCAATACCGAGTTTATCAACGATCTTCAAAAGTGCATGAGTATCGCCATGAGAATAGGACTTAAGCACTTTATTTTCTGAACGGTTACTCATAAGTTTTTCAATGAAGTTTTTTGTGTTACCAAAATATTCAATAATAACCGGTCTCGGTTTTCCATTAATCCGTTTAGATTCGACTAATACCCAATACTCTATACCTTTTACCAATCTCTTTTGAAGGCTCGCCATGTATACTAAACCTATCTTTCTTTATATTTAGGCATTATTATACACTATATATTAATTAATGTCTATAATTAAAAGTTTTATAGTTTAGTATACAAGTAAAAGAGAAGTATGCTTTGCTATTACTAAGTTTTAGTTAACTAATTTTTAAAAAATCTGAAACTCACGCTAGCGCATACGTCATATACCCACCTCCTTATTCCGACAAATCAACAGGTTCACGTATTCGTTTTGAGCGCGGAATATACAATAGTTCCTCATCCATTGAGAGGATGGATAGATTATTCAGCCTTTCAAGCCATGCAGCTCGCTGTTCTTTTTCTTCTGCTGAGTCTTGTACATCTTCATCCATGATTGTAAGAAAGACCCGCCGCCGTTCTGGTATATGTATCGTCTTACCCGATACACGAAAGTGTCCGTTCTCAAAATATCCCTCATATGCTTTTGCCTGCATTTTTGATCATTCCTTTCCAATCAGTCACGTCTACATTATAAAACGAAAAAGCGGAGCCAGTATAGAAGCGAGAGCAAATCCCCCGCCTATTGAACACAGAAAAAAACCTCGTCTTTGAATCTCAAAATAAGACTTTCAGTGCCCTCGTGTTAACCGGATGAAGAGTTGCCCTGAATTATCACGCTCTCTTTACCGCAATTGTTGACTCTACAATCTCGCAGATGACATGAATCAATAACCCGTGAACCTCTTGTATGCGCGGCGTGGAGGAGGACGGAACATCCACCACTATATCACTGGATAGCTTTATCTCCGCGTTTTCAGGCAATAGACCTGTTATGCATACAGTTTTTAAACCGGCGGACTTTGCTATTCTGAGAGCATTTATGACGTTTTTAGAATTGCCGCTCGTGGTTATTCCAATAACTAAATCTCCGGTTTTTCCAAGAGCTTCCACCTGACGGGCAAAAACCTGTTCAACTGAAGTATCGTTGCAAAGAGAAGTTAAAACTGCTGAATCAGATGTCAAAGCAATTGCCGGAAACCCTTTGCGATCCTTAATCATAAAGCTGCCGACAAGTTCAGCGGCAAAATGTTGCGCATCCGCAGCGCTGCCTCCATTGCCGCATATCAATATTTTCCCGCCGCCTTTTATACAGTTGACTACAACTGTTGTAGTTTCTGCAACTTTTTTCAAAAGTTTTTCGTCATGAAGCACATTTTTAAAAAGGTTAACAGAATCTTCAACAATTTTTTTACATCTTTCAATCATCAGAAATCCTCCTTAGAATACCTGTTGTTGAATAACCTTCCAATATTGGAAGTATTACTACCTCTTTTGCGTATTGCCTTCCCACAACTTGTTCGGCTGTATAGTCTCCGCCTTTCGCTATGACGTCTGGGGTTAAAAATGAAAGCAGTTTCTCCGGCGTATCCTCATCGAAGATGACAACTCCATCAACTATTGAAAGCGCTTCCAGTATGCGCGCTCGGGATCTTTCGTCATTGACGGGTCGGGCGGCGCCTTTTAAACGACGCACTGAGTCATCCGAGTTCAAACCAACAATAAGGCGGTCCCCCAAATTTTTAGCGCCCACAAGGCTGTCCAGATGCCCGGCGTGGAATATGTCAAAGCAGCCATTAGTGAAAACCACTTTTTCATGATTGTTCTTCCATGAAGTAACCTTTGAAATAGCTTCTTCCGCCGTTAGTATCTTATTTGGTCTGTAATTCACATTTAAAATGTAATCTAACAATGCAGACGCTTGAATGGGATACGTTCCAACTTTGCCTATGACTATTTGTGACGCGGTATTTCCCAGTTTAATGCACTCGCAATCATCTATACCGGCTGTCATAAAAGCTGCAACCGTCGCCAGCATCGTGTCGCCCGCGCCCCCTACGTCGTAAACTTCAACCGCTCTCGCTCGCTCATGATAAACAAAACTATCTTTTATTAAAGTAGCTCCGCGTTCAGACCTCGTCACCAGCAGCGAATTAAATCCATATTTAACCCGGATGGCGTTGCCTGCCTCCGCTATAGCGTCATCCTCGTTGATTATCTTCATTTTTGAAATATCGCAAAGTTCCCGTAAGTTTGGAGTTACCATTGTAGCTCCCTGGTAGCGCTCCCACCCGACTCCCTTAGGGTCTATGTAAACAGGGACGCCCTTTGATTTACAAACGCTTATGATTTGCATGCAAAATTTACCTGTTAAAAACCCTTTACCATAGTCCGACAGGATTACGAACTTTAATTCCTGCGAATTTCTTAAGATATTCAAGGTATTATTTATTTCTTTATCGCTTGGACTTAATACTTCTTCCCTGTCCATGCGCAGCATTTGCTGCCTTCCCCCGCCTAAAAGACGAGCTTTTAATATAGTTGCCCCAAAGGAGCAAATACCTGACGTATCAATACAGGCTTGCTCAAATAAATCCATGACTATTTTGCCTGCATGGTCATTCCCTATCCGTCCAAAAATCTTAACGGGCAGTCCCAAGCCTCTTAGATTCATCGCTACATTACCCGCTCCGCCAGGTACATACCTGTCTTCTTTTACATTAAGCACAGGAACCGGAGCTTCAGGAGAAATTCTATTTACATCACCGTATATGTAATGGTCAAGCATTATATCTCCTATTACCGCAACCGGAAATTCTCTAAAGCCGCCTTTACAAAGGGATATTATTGTATTTTGCATAGTTCATAATCCTCAAGCATTTCGTTGAAACCTTCAAGAGCAATTTGAGGNGTTAAAGTTGACATACANTTNTCGCCTTGCGGACATTTATAATTCCAGCAGCCTATGTTTGGACACGCGCAAGTAAGCTCCCTGAACCAGGGCATAGTAAACCCAATCTTTTGGCTTGGAGTGCAACCAAATAGCCCGAGCGTAGGCGTTCCGCACAGAGCTGCCAGGTGCAGCGGTCCTGTATCGGGACCAACCGCAACAGTGCAGTTTTTAACAACGCCAGCCATTTCCAGAAAGTCAACTTTATCGACCAGGTTTAAGATATTCTTTGAATCCGCTTCTTTTAATATTAATTCCGCGTCTTCCGCTTCTTCTTTTCCATGCCCGTTTATCACAATCCCCCATCCCTGTGCGGCCAGTTGCTTTATGAACTCTGTCCAATATTGAATGCTCCAAAGTTTTTGCGGTTTACTGGCGCCAATAATGCAAAACACTTTTTTTTCCGGTAAGCCCGAAAGCAAAGCTTTGCCAATTCTCATTGACTCATCGTCAGCCTGTATCATAGGCGTATCTCTTAAATTTTCATNTATNCCAACTTCACGAAACCAATCCCAAACATTCTTATGATAGCAGAATTGTAAGACAGAACTCACGCCATAACGTTTTCTGATACCTGACGCGATGGAAATGAGCGCGGACGCTCCAACGTTGTGAACGGAAACCAACATATCGTACTTCCTGCTTCTTACATTTACAATAGTTTTTATAAAACCAAACGGGTCTTTCTTACTGTCCCAAAATATGTAGTCATTAAATACATCCTGAACAGATATGATTTTTGCATATTCCGGACGAGTCAGCATAGTCAATTGAGCTTCAGGGAATACCCGTTTAAAAAGCCGCGCGCGTGCAACAGCCTTTAAAACATCCCCGAATGCGCCAAAGCGAACCCAAAGAACGTTCACTTCTTATTCCTTCTTTCGCCTAAATATTTATCCTTCTCGCTTTTATTTGCGATAATCAGCTATGTCGCTGTTGACTATTTCTTCAGAATTGTCGTCCGCGATGTCCGTCATAAAGACGCGAGGCGACCGTTGTTAGCAATATCCACTTCTCCGTCAGCTTGTAGCTTATTCCAAACGTTTTTAGGTTGTGTTTGTAATTCTCGCGCAACGAAAAAATTCATGACCCCGCTTCCTTAGGTGTAGCCCGACTGCGATTTTTCGCAGCACGGGGCGCTTTAGCACCGGGGCGAAAACAGACCTTTTATGTATCGTTTTGGGCGATAATAAGAATTATTATTGCTATTATTCTGAATACAATACAACCATACTAAAAAGACATTCCAGCATGCGTTGATAAACAGTACCATTTAAATCATCTGTAAATATTGTTGCAACTACAACATAACCATTGTTATAACTTGCACGGTAAGAAGTTAAGTATAAATATTCATCTGAAGCGCGCTTCTTATTAATCAAAGAAGCGTCTGTTAAAGTATAATATATACCATATCCCCCATTTAAAACTACATCCTTATATGTCACATATTCTTCAACTGCTTGAGAGAGCACTCTGGAAGCTTCATCTTTAACTCTTCCTTCAAACTCTTGTTTCGACGCCATTTTACCAGTTTGATCTTTAAGGATTGTAATTTTAAGCAACGCCTTTATATTTGATACAGGCGATAAATGAAGATTGTAAGCTCCTTGAACTGGCGTATTACCATTAATTATTCTAAGAGTGTTAACTGGAATGCTCATTTTTATTGAAAACTGCTGGTCGTCTTCAAAGCGTATTACTCCATCCTTATACTGTACAGAACCATTACGGCTTGCTGCTTGACTTTGCAGATTACGGTTAACAAAAATAAATAAGCATAGTGAAAGAACTATAAAACTAATGGCTTTAAACTTAATATTCATCATCATTCTACTCCTTTAAGTTATATTAAAAAGCCTCTATAGAAAGTGATATTCTGATGTTATGTAACGTAATTAAAACATAATTAAAGCATAGCTCATATATCAATCCGTGTCAATGTCAAGGGTTCAGCTCAGGTAGAAGTTATTGTCAATATACATTTTATGATTTATGGAAAATATAGGGAAGTGGATTTTGTTGCAACAAATGAAAACGGAGACGAGTATTATCAGGCGGCGCTGACCGTTCGCGATGAGAACACGCTATTCCGTGAACTCAAGCCTCTTGACAGCATATCAGACCATAACCCGAAATATTTGCTGACATTAGACGAAGACCCTGTTACTATACATAACGGAATAAGACAAATAAACGCATTGGACTGGCTGTTGAAAAACGATTGAGCAATCTTGCGAACCTACGCGTAGAATCTTTTGTTCATTTTTCATGGTGAACGTTGTTCATGGGGCTGAATTGATGGTAGAATACTAAAGAGAGCAATGTGATTTTACAATAGCAGACAAACCTGTTTCAAAAAAGTCAACAGCATGGCGTTATAAAAATAACTTTCATAGAAAAACAACAATCATAAGGAGGAGATATCGTTGATACTTACAGAAATTACTGTCAGAGAATTTGTTGACGTGCTTTCTTCATCTTCGCCAGCCCCGGGGGGCGGGAGCACGGCAGCGCTTTCAGGATCGCTTGGCGCGTCGTTAGTCGCTATGGTGTGCCGCCTCACAATTGGGAAAAAGGGCTATGAAGAGCACGAGGCATTATTGAAATCTTCTCTTGAAAAAGCCGATACCATAGCAAAAGACCTACTCGAAGCCGTTCAAAAAGACACGGAAGCATTTGATTCCGTAATGGCGGCTTTCGCCCTTCCAAAAGCAACGGATGAGGAAAAAGGAATCCGCGCGGCGTCAATTCAAGAATCGTTCAAAGGGGCTGTTTCTTCACCCGAAAATATAGCTGTTAAGTGCTTTAAGATTTTGGAAATTGCCAGCGAAATAATTGAAAAATGCAATCAAAACGCAATAAGCGATATAGCCGTGGGAGCTTTGGAGGCATGGACAGGACTCCAGGGCGCTGTGCTGAATGTAAAAATAAATCTGCCATCAATAAAAGATACGGAATATGTGAATAACAAACAAAAATGGGTAGCGGAAATAATTAACGAAGGTGAAAGGCTTTCGGAAGAGGTTGCAAAGTCAGTATCGAAAAAAATTTGATTGAATTTTAAGGAGGATAAAAATATGTCATTCCCAAGCGATATCGAAATAGCACAAGCGGCAAAGATGGAACCAATCGCGAAGATAGCAGGTAAACTTGACATTAAAGAGGATGAACTTGAGCTATATGGAAATTACAAGGCTAAAGTATCTCCGTCCGTTATGAAAAGATTGAAAGATAAACCTGACGGCAAACTTGTACTTGTTACCGCTATAACGCCAACTCCGGCCGGAGAAGGGAAAACGACAACAAGTGTTGGCCTTGCTCAGGCTCTGCATAAACTTGGCAAAAAGACCGTTGTTGCCTTGCGCGAACCATCGCTTGGACCAAGCTTTGGCATAAAAGGCGGAGCTGCGGGGGGAGGATATTCACAGGTAGTGCCGATGGAAGATATCAACCTCCACTTTACGGGAGATTTTCATGCAGTAACATCGGCGCATAACTTGTGCGCAGCGATGCTTGACAACCATATTCAACAGGGCAACGAACTCAATATAGACCCAAGAAGGATAGTATTCAGGCGTGTATTGGACCTTAACGAAAGAGCTCTTCGAAAAGTAATAATCGGGCTCGGTGGGAAAACCGAAGGGGTCCCGCGCGAGAGCGGTTTTGACATTACTGTCGCGTCCGAAGTGATGGCTATATTGTGCCTGGCTAATGACCTTATTGACCTCAAAGAACGTTTGGCAAAAATAATCTTAGGATATACCTACGAAGGAAAACCTGTCACGGCAGGGGATATTGGCGCATCAGGCTCAATGGCGGCTTTACTGAAGGACGCAATCAAGCCTAACCTGGTGCAAACCATTGAAGGCGTGCCGGCGTTCATCCACGGAGGCCCCTTCGCAAATATTGCTCATGGTTGCAACAGCGTACAAGCAACAAAGTTAGGATTAAAACTTGCGGAATACACCGTTACCGAATCTGGGTTTGGCGCCGATCTTGGAGCAGAGAAATTTATTGATATAAAATGCCGCACAGCAGGTATAAAACCCGACGCGGTTGTAATAGTCGCAACGATACGAGCGCTAAAAATGCACGGAGGACGCAAAAAAACCGACCTCGGAGTGGAGGACCTTAAAGCTCTTGAAGCCGGAATGGCAAATCTTGAAAAACACATAGAAAATCTAGGCGCGTTCGGATTGCCGGTTGTAGTTGCTATAAATATATTCCCAACCGATTCGGAAGCGGAACTTTCCCTTGTCGAAAGAAAATGCCAGGAAAAAGGCGCTTCCGTAGCTTTGTCCGATATTTGGGCAAAAGGAGGAGAAGGCGGAATAGACATGGCGAAGAAAGTAATAGAAGCATGTTCAAAACCTTCCGAATTAAAATTTATGTATTCTCTTGATATGTCGCCAAAGGAAAAAATCACCGCCATCGCGACAAAAATCTATGGAGCGGATGGGGTTGTTTTTACCGACCAGGCGGAAAAAGACCTTGCGCTGATACACGAACTTGGCAAAGATAATCTGTATATTTGCATGGCAAAAACACAATATTCATTCACTGACGATATGGCAAAAGTCGGAAAACCGGTCGGGTTCAATATAACAGTTCGCGAAGCGAGGATTTCCGCTGGTTCAGGATTCATAGTAGCGATGACGGGCGCAATAATGACGATGCCTGGGTTACCGAAAAAACCCGCTGCATTGACTATTGATGTGGACGAGAATGGGAAAATAACGGGATTGTTTTAATCATGAATAGCATGCATCTCGATAACTCAGGACGACCGGTAATGATTGACGTGAGTTCAAAAATAACAACCCTCCGGGAGGCGGAAGCGGAAGGCATAGTTCGCCTTACGCCCCTAATCTGCAGCGCAATAAGATCAAACAGCTTAATTAAAGGCGATGTGTTCCGAATCGCTGAAATTGCAGGGATAATGGCGACAAAGCGTACCAAAGATATAATTCCGTTATGTCACTCGATAAAGCTCGATCATGCAAAAGTTACGTGCACTTTAGACGATAAATCTAACAGCGTACGCGTTAATTGTGTAGTTAAAGCTTCAGAAGTTACGGGAGTTGAGATGGAGGCCCTTACGGGGGTCTCCGTCTCCTGCCTGACTATTTATGACATGTGCAAGAGCATGGACAAGGGAATAATAATTGAAGGAATAAAGCTATTGCGCAAGAACGGCGGCAAAAGCGGCGACTATGTGGCGGATAGTATTATACAAAATATCAGCGAAAACCTTGAAACTGAAGATAGTGACAGCGAAAATGAAAAAATTATCAGTTCGGGAATTCTTACCGTTAGCGATAAAGGTTATCGTGGCGAGCGCGAAGACGTCTCCGGAAGAATTCTTGAGAAATTACTTATTAATTGGGGCGCGCAAGTGCAACGAAAAGCTATAGTTCCCGACGAAAAAGAGAAAATTGCCACCCAGTTGATAGAATGGGCGGATAGGGACAAACTGAAATTAATTCTTACAACTGGAGGGACCGGGCTGTCTTCCAGGGATGTAACGCCTGAGGCGTTACTTCTTGCAGGTGACAGAATCGTTCCGGGGATAGGCGAGTATATGCGGATAAAATCAATGTCGCAAACTCCAAATGGAATCCTTTCCCGGGGAATTGCAGTCACAAGGGGCAAATCGCTTATAATAGCTTTACCCGGAAGCGAAAGCGGTTCGCGTTGTTGTTTTGAAGCTATAGAACCGGCGTTGCGTCATGCAATTGATATACTAAACGATTGGGAAGGCGAATGCGGAAAAGCATATTAAAAGATATAAAAGCAGGTGAATCATTAAATGGCAATCTCTTATAAAGACTACTACAAAATTCTCGGCGTTGAACGTGATGCGACAGCCGAGCAGATACGCAAGGCGCACCGGAAACTTGCTAAAAAATATCATCCTGATGTCAATAAAGAAGCGGGGGCCGAACAGAAATTCAAAGATGTCAACGAGGCGTACGAGGTGCTAAAAGACACTGACAAACGCCAAAAATATGATACCCTAGGCGAAAATTGGGAGCAGGATTACACCCCGCCGCCCGGATGGCAAAACATGCGCGGTGGTGAGGATTTTGGAGGCGGATTCAGCGACTTCTTTAAAACAATTTTTGGCGCCTTCAATATGGGAGGATTCAACGATGACGGATATGAAAGAGTTTATAATTCCCAGCCCCGGATGCGCGATCAGGAAGTAAGCATGTCTATTTCTCTTGAAGATATTTTTGCCGGCGGAACAAAAACAATAACTATGTCTGCCGGACACAATACAAAGATACTTAATGTAAACCTTCCAAGGGGCATAACTGACAGCTCAAGAATAAAGCTTTCCGGGAAAGCCCCAAATGGGGGAGATTTATATATAACTATTCAAATACAACAAAATCCAAGATATGAAGTGAATGGAAATGATTTGACAAAAAAGCTGATTGTCGCTCCCTGGGAAGCTGTTATCGGCAGCAGCATATCGGTTGAAACTCCTACAGGAGAAGTAAAAATGAAGCTCCCCGCAGGAACTCAAAACGGTCAAAAATTGCGACTAAAAGGTAAAGGATTGCCAAAAAGGGTAGAAAATGAATCAGGAGATTTATATGTGAAAATTGAAATTGCCGTTCCGCAAAAAGTTAGCGAGCGTGAAAGGGAGTTGTGGGAAGAGTTAGCTAGAGTGTCGTCATTTGACCCTAGAGATTAAAACCGAGTCGAAATCAAACGTATGCTTCGTTATTCTCGCTCCCCTTGCTCGACGTAGGTATATCTACGCCGTCGCGGCGGGTCGCAAGAGCCGCCTCGCCTACGTTTTATTTAGACTCGGCATCAAAGATTGTGTTAACAAGCAGATAATTAGAATTTAAGAAAAAGAAGTTGGGGTCAAGTGATACTAGGCATAGGTTTGGATATTTGCAGTATTTCCCGCATGAAGCGCGCAATAAAATGCGACCGTTTCGTGAACAGGATATTTCACAAAGCTGAAATCGAATATGCGGAGGCAAAAGCGAAAGCGGCGGCCAGCTATGCGGTTGCTTTTGCGGCTCGTGAAGCTTTTTGTAAAGCTGCCTCAATTTCAATGTATGAAGTGGTTTTTAGTCAGGATATTTGGATAGAAAGGGATGAGAACGGAAAGCCGGTTATTATGTTATCCGAAAAGATCAAAAATAAATTGTCTCATCGTGGAGAATTATGCTTTCATATAAGTTTATCTCATGAAGGAGATATAGCGCAAGCTTTTGTGATAATGGAAAAACTATGAGAAGAAATCGTGTTGATTGGGAAAAGGAAATGCACAAAACTGAGGAAATACGCATGAGAGGATTTAAAACCTCAATATTGGGGTTTGCTATTGCTGTTTTGTTCCTTTTTGGGGCAAGCCGCATAAATAGTGACGCTTCTTTTGTTTCGCACATAATAATGATAGGGTGCTTTATAGCCGCAACAATTGTGCTTGTATTTACATTAAAAAGAAGAGCAAAAAAGTTAAAACAAATGAGGGATGAGGAGCATGAAGAAAATAATTGAAGTATTTGAGTCCTTTTCTCTTTCAGAGCAAAACACCATTGAGATTGGAGCAAGTATTGGAGGTTTTCTGAGCCCTGGGATTTGCATACTTTTCTATGGCGAATTGGGATCCGGGAAAACAGTTTTTATACGAGGCATATGCAAAGCTCTTGGAATTGAAAGTAAAATTGTAAAAAGCCCGACTTTTACGATTGTGAACGAGTATCAAGGCGTTTATCCGGTTGCTCACGCCGACCTATATAGACTTGAAGGAGATTTAAACGCAATAAAACTCTTATCGTTGAACGAGTATTCGGACGAAGGCTACGTATTGCTCGTCGAGTGGGCGGAGAACGGAGATTTTCATATGGATAACATTATAAAAATTAATATAGAAACTGACAATGATAATATGAATAAGAGAAGATTTATTTTTTCAGCTACCGGAAAGAATGCCAGATATACTTTAGCTGAATTTGCAAAAACACTGCAATGAGGGACATTTTACTTGCCATAGATTGTTCGTTGCGTTATACAGGAATTGCAGTTGCGATGGAAATAAATGAGAATTTTAAAATGCTATCGGAGCTGAATGCTGATATAGGTCTTAAGCAAGCTACAGAATTACCGGCTTTAGCCTTGAAGACAATAAAAGATTCGGGGATAAAAATCAAAGAAATAACTCATGTTGCCGTCACGAACGGACCGGGATATTTTACCGGCGTTCGGATAGGGATGTCGTGGAGCGCAGCTTTTGCTTTCGGAATAGGTGCAAGTATCGTTCCGGTTGGAACTTTAGAAGCTATCGTGTTGTCAGATGATAATGTAATCCCATCAATATTTCTTATTTACGCGGGCAGGAATTCCGTTTATGCAATCACAAAAGGTTTCCCTGCTGACTTAACAGCTGCGGAGTATTCCCTGGATTATATCGCACAATGGGCAGCAATTTATAAAGATATGGACTTTCGGATATTTGTGGATAACATACAAAAAATTATTATTCCATCATTGCCAAATTTACAAACAGTCACGCCAAAAGTTTCAAATGTCGTAGAAATTGCATGGAATAAGCGGGAAAGTTTCTCTATTTCACCATTTGAACTTAAAGCTAATTGGTGCAGAAGCCCTGTTTAATGGATTATTGCTTTTTCAAACAGAAAGTGTTGCACAAGTTGAGATAGATTTGCTTTCGTTTTAATATTATCAATATTAATAAAGACATCCAAAATCTCGGGGTCAAACTGAGTCCCGGAGGCTTCAATCATAATCCTTATAGCTTCATCATGTTCCTTTGCTTTTCTATATAAGCGATCCATTACAATAGCTGAATACGCGTCTGCTATGCACAATATTTTTGACGCTAAAGGGATTTCATTGCCAATTAGCCCATAATACCCTTTTCCATCAACTCTTTCATGATGGTAAAGAATCCATTCGCTTATTGCGTCGAATCCCTCCATATCTTTAATTATTTGTATGCCTATCTTAGGATGCATTTTCATTATTGACCATTCATCCTCAGATAAATTGGACGGCTTATTCAGTACGTATTCTGGTATTCCTAACTTGCCAACATCATGCATTAAACTTGCATACTCAAATTTGAGTCTGTCAATCTTGCGTGAAAGGTTTTTCGGAAGATTATCAAAAATTAAAAGTCCTATGTGTCTTACATGGACAGAGTGTCCTTTAAGGTATACATCTTTGGCGTCAATCATGCTTATCAGTGAACGTATAACCCGCATGTCAACTTCATGAATACAATTTACAAGCCGGATATGCGTTATTATGCCAATATTGACAATGATACTCCCGATGAATAAAAGACCTCCAATAATTCTGATATTATTTAAATTAGCTCCAAGTAAAATTGATGTTCCGATAAAAGAATGGCATGTAAGTAAAAAAACCATAAGCACTAAAAATATTCTCAATATTAATTTAGTATTTCTATCAATTGACTCATCAACCAGCTTCATATTCTCCAGTAAATTTAAGTATAAGAGAACAGCAATAGCAATAATAATAAATCCAGAAAAAACAAATAATGATTCCATTATCTGAGAAATTGGCAAGTCGAAGACGCTCCTTCATTAAATATCTAAAGCAAAACACATGATATTTTGCTTTAGATTCTATAATAGATATATCTTTAGTGGCAGTGATAGGAAGCGAGTTAATATTATTAACATATCGCCGTTGGCAAATACTCCTGCCAACAGCGTAAATAACACGTATATGAAGAGAATCTGTGCAGGTTACTAATGTGTATAAATAACTAAACAAAGCATGTAAATGACAGTGTGTGGCAATTTCTTTAATATTTATTTTTTTGGTGGGTGGTATAGGGTTCGAACCTATGACCTCTTCCGCGTCAGGGAAGCGTTCTTCCACTGAACTAACCACCCCCACGGCAAAAAATTATATCAGTACATTTTATTTTGTCAACGTGATATACTTTAAAATATAGTTAATCGAAGAATACTGAAGGGCAGGATGAGATATGAGTCTAAATTTTGGGTTTTCGCGCTGGACCAACAATACTTCAGTAACCAACATAATAGAAGACACTAAGAAAATTGCGGAAAAATATCTTAAGTTGACAAACTCAAAAAGCTCTGAAGATAGAGTCTTGGCGCGTAAGTCATGGCAAGAACTATCATCAAAGTATTGGGATATACTATTTACACTGGTTGACGCCCAAACAGAATCAATGCCGGATGAAATGGAATTTGACGATGAAGAACAACTTTTTATAAACTACGGATATATTTGTGATGAAGTAACGCCAATTAAAAAATTAAGCCCTGAATTGCTTAGAAAAAGAGCTGCTCCCAGTATTTTCCAATATCAACTGTTTACAGATTATATTGCTGAATGCTGGGCGATGATAAGAGGAAACAAACCTTCACCTGCTGCATGCGGCTATTCCCTTGAAGAAAAAGAAAAGTTACTTATCAATAAACTTCAGACGGATATAGTCGAAACTATTAAAGAGATGAAACTGCTCATTAGATTTGGCAGCCTGCAGTCATCAGAAATTGATGATTTATCTGCGGATCTCATAAAATACCTTATACCGGCGATGAAAGTCAATATGCGTATAAAAGAATACAGAGAAGCCCCGGATGCCATAAGACAGCAAATGAGCCAGGAACGTTTCCGTTATACTGAAGCCGAGAGAGTTATGGAAACGCAACTATCAATAGTCCAAAAAAATGAAGATGAACCAGTTGGGATTCCTGAAATCGACGAATTTCTCACGCATCACGACAAGGTAAAAAGTTTAGCCAGAGTAATAATATACGTTCAGCAGGAACCGATGAAACTTCAAAGACAAATTGAAAGAGTCTCAAAAGCGTGTTCTCAATTTTCGGACCAAATGCTTCGCAAAGAGCTCAAAAACATGATTGTAAAAAAACGTGAGTATATGGTCGTTCCGGCAAAACTTGCCAGAACGGATACCAGCCCGTTGGCCAGCGGTTCTGATATGGAACCATTGACCATTGACGTTGTTTCAGAACTCATAAATGAATATTCATCAATGGACATGGATATGTTTAAAGTACCGAGGATTCGTATGTATGGCATCCCCAAGGTCGTGCTTATTCCTGGACAAGGCTGGGGCAGCTACGATTGGGGCGACAACTCGATAATTATTCCTGTAATTCCCATAAATGATATTGGTAAAACAATCACTTACGCGTTAGCGTCGTTTCGCTGGGACAGCGATGAGGATAGGAGTATAAAGAATGGTTACGAAAACAATATCAAAGAAAATAGAGGAAAATCAATAATAGAACTTAGCAACTCGTTTTATAAGGACTATTTTATTTATATTACTAAAGAAAAGAAAGGTTACCGCGTACTTCCGCGCGAGACGAGCAAGGCATTTGCCTCAATATTTGCCCCTCGTAAAGAAGGCGACTGATTCCAGTTTAAAATCATACGTATGCTTCGTTGTTTTTGCGCGCGCCACTCGACGTAGGTCTAACTACGCCTTCACTGCGGCGCGCAAAAGCCGCCTCGCCTACGTCCGATTTCAAATTGGAATTTAAACTTTAACGTATGCTTCGTTGTTTCAGGAGGAGCGCCA
>JGI24702J35022_10001040_pt1 | contig 17342 bp, 10 predicted proteins | sample TergutTh196P4_FD_35022 | JGI IMG/M metagenome (IMG submission 35022)
AAAAATGTGGTTGGAGTGAGGCGTGGGAGCGAGCCCGAAGGGCGACCGACCTAGCCGAACGGAAACCCGAGCCGCCGATTAGGCGGCGTAGCATATACCGTTTGTTATGTGAAGTGTCTGGGGCTTTATACACTTTTTTGTTTTATTCTGCCTATATTGTATTTTGGAGCTTTATTGAATAAAGTAAATTGAATAGATTTTTCAATTGGTTCATAATTGTGTTCACATACAGATGTTTCAAAATTAAATACGAGAGCTTCAACAATACTATTTCTATTTTCTATTTTACCGCCAGAATGATAAAAATGATCTTTTGTTATTATATTAAAATTATTCCAATATTTTTTTATCATATCATTTTGTCTATAATCATTATGATGCCAAGTTGACAAAATAAATTTTGCTTTGGTGTTTGATAATAGTTCATATAAATCATGTTCATCTTCGGCAGTCCAGCCATTGTAATAATCAACATAACGACCATAATACGGAGGATCGCAATAAATAAAATCATCTTCTGTAGCAAGGGAAATAATACCTCTAAAATCATTGTTAACAAATATCCAGTTATTGTCTATAAGTTGAGATACATTTGACACTTGATTGACGATTTTCGTAATATATGCCTTACTAAAGCGTTCAGGTTTTTTGCAAAAAGGAATATTCCAGCTCCCTTTTCCGTTAAATCTTATCATTCCATTAAATCCAGCCCTTGATAAGAAAAGAAAGTCTAGAGGATTAAACTCCTCATTAAATCTGTTCCTTATAAATTTATAATGTGTATAACCACTATCCTCTGCTGTTCTTAACATTTGCCCCTCTGTTTCTAAATATTTTTTTACTATAAGAGGGGTTATCTTATTATGTTTTATTGCATTGTAAAAATTGATTAAATGAGGATTAACATCTGATAATAAATAATCATTAAATTTAACATTAAACGCAACNACTCCAGTTCCCATAAACGGTTCTATCCACCTGCCTCGATGATGTTCCGGGATTAAAGCATTAATCCAAGGGATTAACTTNGTTTTTATTCCTTGACTTTTAATAGGCGGTATAATATTTTTACCCATTATTCCTCCCAGACCTTTTTGGAACAATTAACTCATTTTTACCTTTTCGATATGATACAAAATCGTATAGACTTCTGATTTTATCACCTTTTGAACCAGGCTTTACAATTTTATTATAATTTTTCCAATAATCATCAAACCATTCTTCACCAAGTTTCGAAAACATGCCTTGTTCGTTTTTAATGTCTTCAATATTGTTTATACTGCCAATATTTGCAGTATTACCGCTTCCGCTTTTATCACTTGCAATTTTCCATTTTTCAGCAATAAAAAAATCAAAATTCTTCACAACCGAAGGAATAGATTTTAATTGCTGTATTTTATAAGATGATGTTTCAATTATTTTATTGTTTTCAACTCTGTCATAAATAATCCCAAAACAAAAATGTCCAAGATATTCTTCATATGGAAATTGAATATTTTTCTTACTTGACCTATTAATAAAATATTCACCATGAGATCCTAATGTAAANCCATTGCATAATTCTCTATTGTCAGGATTTCTGTATGTTGTTTTAAAATCAACTGCAAATTTTATTNCGTCATCATTTTTATCTACAAAAGAAATATCAGGATAATAATTTTGATGATCAGCCAATACAATTTTATAATTATTTAATTCAGCAAATTCCAGTATTTTTGGAAAAAGATGTATTTCTAATATTTTNGATACNATTTTTGTNTCTGAAGATATAGTATATATATTCTTATATATATCAATGAAGCCTTTTACACTCCATTGACCGTTTTGAGTACTTACATAAGAAACAATGGTTTCAAGGAATTTCTGTAATTTTTCCTTAAAATCCTTCTTGTATTGTGTATACTTTTTCATACACTCTGATTATACCATAATTAAATTATTTTGGCGAGTACCTTTTATACTCTTTTTTTACCCATTTTTCCATTATTTTGCTATTTTTTAGTATATTTTCCCAGACATTTCGCATAACTCCAATTATGTGACATTTCCGCAATTTTCCAAAAAATGCCATAAAAATAAGCCTTTGGCCGTTCTTTGGATCGTGGGCTTGCTTTTTGGACAATTTAATAATACAATGAAAATAAATTAGGAGAAGAAAATGCTAGTAGTTAATGGTTTTTTAGAAAATGGTGTATTTGTCCCCGAAAACCCCCTTTCGGTTATTGAGGGTAGGCAAAAAGCGGTTTTACGCATCGAATATGAAGAAAAAAATCAAGAACGAATGAACCTCCCCGCCCTGAAGGGCGGCGTATCATGTTTGTGTTACTAACTTTACTTGAGGTTCGTTCTGTAAGGAAGTTTATTAATTGTGGGGTTTACTACCATTTATTCTAAGCGTTATAAAAATTTAACCGCCCTGAAGGGCGGGGTATTAAACCCCACTGCGAATAAACGCATGGAAGGAATTTAGCCAGTCAATAAGAGCCAGCGATGAAGTTTTGGAAGGAGAACCAGAGCGTATCCGTTTCAGAACCCCGGAGGAAATTGCCGCTCTTTATAATTTACATCCCTGTAAATGAGTACGCTCTACAGCCACTCTAATTGGCCAGCCAAAAAAAAGGGTCCACGGATTACGCAGATTTTCGCAGATTAATTTTATAGGCTTTGCCTTTAATCCGGCGTATATTTCCAAAAGCTGAAAAGACCTAATAGAGAGTAAATTTTATATGTTCCCGCTTTGCTTCCTCCCTTAGTATATTTATCATTAAACAAAAAAACAACCTCTAGTTCTTGGCCTATGGGACCTATACTGATACCATCAAATGCACTGTTACCTATTGTAACGTTTGCACCAATCCTAATTTTACTAACAGAAGTTATCCTCCCCCAGGGAGTCACCCAAGAACGAAATGCCCCGTAACCAATGATTCTAACACTATCAGGAAGCCACACGCTACGTGCATTATTACCATAATATGCCCAATCCCCAATACTAGTTACGTTGGGCGGAATCCTTATGTCTTCTTTATTAAAAGCTATACCATAAAATGCCTTCGCTCCAATAGTAGTAATGTTATTACTATATTTCACATTGGTAAGAGGATTATTCATAAACGCCTCATCTCCAATTACCGTAACGCTATCAGGAATTGTCACACTGGTTAGACCCTTGGACTTAAACGCTCCTGTACCAATTGCAGCAACCGGTTCATTCCAAATAGTGTTGGGGATTACAAGATTTTTGTTATTGCCGTTATACCCTGTTAATGTGCCGTCTCTTGTCATTGTGAATAGGGTAGGAGTGTCCCAATCTTGCTGAGGTATTGCCATTATCTGCAATAATCCGGAACGGGCGGCGGTTTCGGCAGGAATGCCGTTGACACTTGCCATGCGTATGCTAAGGCGGTCGGTTATGCCGTCTGCCTTTACCCTGAAGCTTACCTGGTTCATGTCATTGGAAACACTAGCCTCGGCCCCGCTGAAGAACCTAAGCGTGCTGGATGCCCGGAACTCTGTTCTGCCGATTATCTCGCCGCGGCTGTTTATTAACTCGGCAACAATATTATAATTTTCCGTCTTGCTGTCAAAGGCCCTTAAATTGGTTATGCTTTGCTGCGGCCAACTCCCCAGCCCCCATGTCTGGCTTCTTCCTGTTGCATTAAATCCATTGTATACCTCCTGCAAAGCACGTTCCACCGAATTGATGTAGGGGCCAAAAGCGCGCAGGTTTGTTTTAATGCTTAAAGTTTGGGTTTCGCTTGCATAATCAATAGGTCCTGGAATAATTTCGGTTGAGTAAAAAAGCGTATACGGCACAGGGGTTTTATTGAACAGGCTGTGAAAAAATTCTTCTGTTTCAGTAAGCCGTGCTACCCATTGCCTCCGCCACTCAATATCGCTCCTGGTATTCTGCCCAATGCTGGAACCGGAGATATTGGCGGTTATTATCGAAGACCGGCTCGCTGCTTCAGCCAATGAGGGATCAAGCGTATTAGCTTGGAAATAGTAACTTAAAGCGGCTACTTCGGTTCCCTGCCTTTGGGCTACAATGCCCTGTGCAAGGGAGGCCTGTGCGTTAATCGATTGCTGGGAAGTGCCTGCATTGAGTTCGTTTTTTGCATTTTCGGTTAACTGTACGCCCATTTGCCCAAGTAGTTCCGCAGATGCTTTTTTTATTGCGCTATGGTCATCAAGCTGCGCTACAGTGCAGGTTCCGGAATAAGAAGCAATGGTTTTTGCGTTAGGCGTTGTGTCAGTAACATTAATTTGCAAAGAATAGCCGGTGGAAGTGCGTATAATTTCCCCCGTCATCATATATCCAACCTGGGCAACATGGCCAAGCCGGACAATGTCAAAATTATCTTCATAAGCAGGATCAAGCGTTTCCGCTATCACTTTATCCATAGCAACTCTGTCAAGCACCGATATTGCCGAATATTTTGCAATATTTGTTACTAATATTCCCTGAACCAAAGTTGACAAATATGCCTGATGTTCGTCAATCCCCCTGCTTTGCGGCACAAGAATGCCAAGCCGCATTCCACTGCCGCCTTGACCGGTAAAATACAATGCCGATGTTCCGCTGTTTGCGCCAGTTGCCGCACCCGTGTTCGGCGATGTGGAACCGCATCCAATTAACAAGCTTAAAAAAAGCCCGTAAAAACTAATGAATAAATTTAAACTTTTCATGTTTTTTTTCCTCTAAACATAAATGAATTACTGGTATTAAACCATAATAGTCTACTATTAATAATACTATAGGTTATCAACAGTACATTGTCAAGGGTTAATATCAATATACCATTATTCCAGGGGGCATTATTAACCAGAGAGCATTAAGGGATTCATTGTCTGCCAATATCAAGGCGAGAAGAGAAGCCCTAAGAATATCACAAGAAAAACTTGCTGAAATGGCGGATGTATCGATTCAGATGATAAAAAGGATAGAAGGCCGCCGGACATGGGTTAGCGATTCAATGCTGGAAAAACTGGCTCAGTCGCTGGGAGTCTCTGCTTTTCAATTGTTGGTTCCGGCAGACAGGGCTGCATTAGATGATGATAACGCAGTAAACAGCATCATGCTCAATAATCTCCGGCAGAACATTCAGGACAACATCAACTCCCATTTTGACCGGCTCCTGGCACAAAAGAAGTGATGCAAACATCATCCGCTCCCTGCCAATAGTGTAAGCCTAATTGTTCATTTTTTACTTTGTTTCGCTTTATATCTAATCACCTATATTGCGTTTTTCGGAATCAAAATTCACTCATTGCCCAAAAATATGATATTTTGCAAACAAGCCCCCCGCCAAGAGATGCAGCCGTATGGCTGTAGGTGAAAAAAACTAACACGGCGTGACGCACAGTAAAAGCTAACAAGATGAATAAATGCGCTCAGAATTTATTCTGAGTGTGCGTCCGCAGCATCCGCTGCGAACCAACTCTTTGGTAACTTGTGCTGAATATTCAAAATAACACGGATTAGCACGGATTTCCACAGATTTACACGGATTATTTTTAAATTTTAATTAAAAATCCGTGTAAATCCTTTTAATCCGTGAAAATCCGTGTGCTATTGTTTATATGCCTTAGCGAGAGGCCTAAATGAAGTTATAGGCAAGACAAAGACAACGATGGTTCTATCAGCATTGTTTCTTCGTCATAGGTGTTAAAATTTTTTAATTTATGCTAAAATCATCAAACCTATGAATTCCCAGAGCTTAAAGCCAGGCGTCCGACTAAGAGGGATCATTTCGGGCCAATCTGTCCAGATAATAACAACTCAGCCCATTGGTGATGATGCAATCGAAGTGATTTTCCGCAAGAATGATGGCTCTGTAGGTAACCAACTTCTCTATTCAGATAACATGGCTGCCCTCTCCATAGAAACTGAAAATCTCCCTTGGAAATTTGACGCTGATGCCGCCCAGGTACGGCTTACTTCAGAAGCGTATAGGATAAAACTGGCTCACCTTTTCGACCCCCATCTTGCTGTGTATACTTCCGTTATCGATCCGCTGCCTCACCAAATAACTGCTGTTTATAAGGAAATGTTACCCAGACAGCCGCTGCGTTTTCTCCTTGCCGATGACCCCGGAGCCGGTAAAACCATCATGTCCGGCCTTCTCATCAAGGAACTGATAGTTCGCGGGGATTTAAACCGCTGCCTTATCGTTTCACCGGGGAATCTTGTTGAACAGTGGCAAGATGAACTATATAGCAAATTTCAGCTTGATTTTGAAATCCTCACTAACGAGATGCTGGAATCATCCCGAAGCGGAAATGTGTTTGCCGAAAACCAGCATCCTTACCTTATTGCCCGTTTAGATAAACTTTCCAGAAGTGAAGAAATTCAAAAAAAGCTGGAATACTCTGAATGGGATCTTATTATCTGTGATGAAGCGCATAAAATGTCCGCCACTTTATCTGGAGATAAAGAGCAGCATACAAAGCGGTACAATCTTGGAATATTACTTTCAAAGCAAACACGGCATTTTTTATTGCTCACTGCAACACCGCATAACGGTAAAGAGGACGATTTTCAATTATTTTTACGTTTGCTTGACGGAGACCGTTTTGAAGGAAAAAATCGAAGCAAAATAGCAACAAACGCAAACGATATTATGCGCCGGCTTGTCAAAGAAGAGCTTTTAACTTTTGATAGTATGCCGCTTTTCCCGGAACGCCTTGCTTATACTCTAAAATATGAACTTTCTTATCAGGAAATGGAGCTTTACAAAAAAGTTACTGATTATGTCAGAACCAGTTTTGACATGGCGCAGAAAGTTCTTGATCCAAAACGCGCTCATGCAGTAGGTTTTGCACTCACAGTTTTACAGCGCCGTCTGGCATCATCTCCAGAAGCAATATATCAATCGCTGCAGCGCCGCAGAGAACGCCTTGAAAAAAAACTGGAATTTTACCAGACAGCCAGGGATTTACATGAAACAACTTTGGTGACTGATTTCACAGAGGACTTCACTGAAGAAGACTGGGACGATTATGAAGAGGCTTCTGAAGAAGAAATCAACAGGGTAGAAGGATTATTTCTTGATGATGCAACGGCAGCAAAAACCATAGCAGAGCTTGAAACAGAAATACATACTTTAAGCAAGTTGGAAATTGAGGCAAAACAATTGCTTCATTCTGGAGTTGATAAAAAATGGGAACAACTATCCGTAACATTACAAGACAATTCTCTTATGTTTGAGCGGGAAAGGCGGGAAAAAGTAATCATATTTACTGAACACAGGGACACTCTAAAATATTTGACAAACAGAATTCGTTCCATGTTAGCCAATGATGAAGCAGTTATTACCATACAAGGCGGCATGCGCCGGGAAGAACGAAGACTGGTTGAAGAACGATTTAAAAATGAGAAGAATGTTTCTGTATTGGTTGCCACTGACGCTGCCGGCGAAGGCATTAATTTACAGAGCGCGCATTTAATGATTAATTATGACTTGCCCTGGAATCCTAATCGACTTGAACAGCGTTTCGGACGCATCCACAGAATTGGGCAAAAGACCGTATGCCATCTTTGGAATCTTGTTGCAAAAGATACCCGTGAAGGCGATGTTTTTACCCGGCTTTTTGAAAAACTTGACAGAGAAAGAGAGGCCTTAGGCGGTAAAGTATTTGATGTATTAGGAAAAGTGAACTTCGGAGACAGGCCATTGCGTGAACTTCTGATAGAAGCTATACGTTATGGCAATAAACCGGAAGTTCGTGCAAAACTTGAACAAACAATCGATGGCGCTTTAGATCGCAGTGAATTGGAACGCCTTATTGCGGAACGTTCCCTTGCCGGCCAAAGCCTGGGAATTGAGCAAGTACATGAAATCCGCGAAGACATGGAACGAATAGAGGCACTGCGTCTCCAGCCTCATTATATTGAAAATTTCTTTGTTGAGGCTTTCCAGAACATGAAAGGCCAAATCCGCAAGCGGCCTGACCGCCGTTATACGATTCCTCATGTGCCGCGCATTTTGCGGGAAAGCCGTTCACAAATCGGGGTAAGCTATCCAATAGCCAAAAGTTACGAAACGGTAACCTTTGAAAAAGAATATGTCCATGTTGAGGGGCATGCCGATGATGCAGCGTTGATCTGCCCGGGCCATCCATTGCTGAGTGCGCTAATTGGTGAAATTCTGGAAAAAAATCAAAACCTTCTTAAGCAAGGTACAATCTTCATTGATGATACAGCATCAGGAAAAAAAGACCGGCTGCTTTTCTTTGTAGAAGATATTCTTGAGGATGGACGAATTGATAGTGCCGGACGCCCTGTAAAGGCATCTCACCGTATGCATTTTATCGAAATTTATAAAGACGGAACGGTAGAATCAGCCGGCCCTGCCCCCTATTTGAATTATTCAATGCCTTCGCAGGAAGAAATTATTTTAGTACAAAATCTTATTCAATCAAATTCATGGTGGGGCCAAGATGCCGAATCNCTTGCCAAAAATTATGCAGTTACAAAGCTAATGCCTGGTCANCTGAAAGAGATTAAAGATCGGCNTATTGCTTATGTGAATAAAGTTGAACAGGANGTAAAAAACAGGCTCAATGCGGAAATACAGTATTGGGATACCCAGGCAGGCATAATGTCAGACCAGGCAGCCTTGGGCAAGCAAAACGCCCGGCTTAATGCGGACAAATTCAGGGAGCGGGTAAATACCCTGGAAATACGCCGCAATAAACGCCTTGCTGAACTAGCCCTTGAACGGAACATTGTTTCAAAACCGCCTACTGTTTTAGGCGGGGCATGGATTGTGCCTCGTTCCATGCTGCCCTTAAGTCAAGCAAACGTACCAACAATTTCCACTGAAGCAGGCCGTGATGAAATTGAGCGTATAGCCATGCAGACAGTTATGGATATTGAACGGGAATTAGGTAATATTCCCAAAGATGTCAGCAAAAATAATTTAAGCTTTGACATAGAATCCAAAACCCCGGAATCTACATTGCGATTCATTGAAGTAAAAGGCCGGGCAGCCGGTAATAACGATGTAACAGTAACGCATAATGAGATGGAAGTTGCAACCAATACCCCAAATAAATGTATTTTGGCAGTTGTGATTGTTGATGACAATAAACGCAACGTAACTTATTTTATGAACTGGATTGATTCCGGCCCGTCTTTTGCAGAAAGCAGACGAAGTTTAGATTTAAAGAAACTTCGCCAAGTGGCTCGTGTGGTACTGGAAAAGGAAATTATTGTATGAGGGTAAATAAATGCTAAAAAAACTAATAATTCGGAATTTTAAAGCTATTGTGGATATGACAATAGAGTTTACACCATTGACGGTATTGATTGGAGAAAACGGCTGCGGGAAAACCACGATTTTACAGGCGCTTGATTTTTTACGTTCAGCGGCATCCCGAGATATACCTGAATATTTACGGGAGAAAGACTGGGATTTTCACAACCTTAAATCGCTGTGTAGTGGACTGGTTGATAAACCAATCGAGTTTATCTCTGAATGGAATTTTCCGGTTAATGGAAAGCCCCAGACAATACAATGGGAATTTTCTGTTGATGTCATTGCAAGTGACAATGGTAATCAAAATGGAAAATATATTATTAAAGAAAAAATCATTCGGCAGGCAGATGGAAGTATGATTTTGGTATACCCTGATTCTCTTGGACAAATGAACATTCAATCATCCGCACTGAAGTATGCCGCTGGAACTTCCTGGAATACCGATGAAATGGATAAACTGTCATTTTTTTTATCACAGTCCGTAAACTTTGAATTACTGTCACCAGACAGACTGCGCAGCGGAAAAAAAATGCCCTTTTCCAAATGCATTGGCGCAGGCGGAGTAACGTCAGCATATTTTATTCATAAATTAGAGAGACCGGAAAAAAACCTGTTGAATACAATCGTATCTGATCTAATAGATACAAAAGTTGAAATCCAAACTTTTGATCAGGGCAGCCGAGTAGAACTGATTCTTGTTACCAAGAAGGCAGGCGAAACCATGTATATTGAGTCCGAACATATAAGCGATGGCATATTGCGGATAATTGCTTATGCTGCTATAACAATGGATACAATTAACAAATCTGCCAATGCCAATAATGTGTATGCAGCAGAGCCTAAAAAAGCCTATATTGATGATATTACTACATTACAGAATGGTTTTGTTCTCTTAGATGAAATAGAAGACGGAATAAATCCTTACTTGTCAGAAAAGATACTTTTACTATTGCGCAGCCATGCCAAAAAAGAAGAAAAACAAGTTATTCTTACCACCCACAGCCCGGTGATGCTGAATGATTTTGAGCCTGAAGAAATTGTCTTCTTGTGGAAAGACAAAAGAGGCTCAGTACATTCAAGAAAGTTTTTTGATACTGAAGAGATGCGTGAGCTATTAGAAGCCCTTAACCCTGGTGAAGTATGGATAAATCTTCAAAAAGATGAAATCTTGGAAAAACTTTCTTGTACGAATGAGGGAACAAAGTGAAAATAATGGTTTGTTGTGAAGGTATAACAGATATTGGGCCAATAACTGCATTTATGAAGAAATGCGTGCCTGTTCTAAAACTGGACATTGATTGTAAAACTCATTCAGAGCTGCGAAAAACGACATTACTCAAGTCTGAATTGCCCAGAGGATTCATAAAGGAGGGCAAAAGAATAAATAGAATTGCTTATATTCGACGTTTATGGCATGAAGCTAAAAAAGCTAAGTGCGGGCATATTGGGTTACATCAGGATTTGGATCATCAAAAAGCAGAAAAAGTATACCAGGATATACATGAAGATTTTAATAGTATCCTTCCTTCTTCCATTAAACGAATCGCCATTGTTCCCAAAGAAATGACAGAAAGCTGGCTTCTCTCTGATGAAAACGCATTTCCTGCAATTCCCAAAGAACCCAGGTTACCAGCAAAACCGGAGGAACTATGGGGGCAAAAAAATAATCCTCAATCAGATCATCCGTATAATTACTTTGTCAGAGTATTAACTCAATTTAATTTGCCGGACAATCACGATACCTACACACAAATTGCAGAAAAAACAGACATAGAAATTTTAAAACGCTGCTGCCCAAAAAGCTTTTGCCTGTTTCACAGCGACATGCAAACCTTCATTCCCAAGGAAGGCGCCCCATGAAAAAGAAGCTCATCGAAGTAGCCTTGCCGCTGGAAGCAATTAACGCAGAGGCCGCCCGTGAAAAATCCATTCGTCATGGGCATCCTTCTACGCTGCATCTGTGGTGGGCACGCCGTCCATTGGCAGCTTGCCGGGCGGTGCTTTTTGCATCTATGGTTGATGATCCATCCAGCCATCCCGACAAATTCCCTAGCACAGAGGCTCAGGAAAAAGAACGCCAGCGTCTGTTTAACATTATTGAACGGCTCGTAAAATGGGAAAACATAAAAAAGGAAGATCTCTACAAAGAAGCTTATGAAGAAATTCTTAAATCCGCTGGTGGCAAGCCGCCGCCCATACTCGACCCCTTTGCAGGCGGGGGTTCAATTCCCCTGGAAGCCCAACGTCTGGGGCTTGAAGCCCATGCAAGCGACCTTAATCCGGTAGCGGTTCTTATTAATAAGGCGTTAATCGAAATTCCGCCTAAATTTGCAAACCGTCCCCCGGTAAACCCGGAGGCGCAGAAGAAAATCGGCGCAAATACCGAATGGAAAGGCACCGCTGGGCTTGCAGAAGATGTGCGGTACTACGGTGAATGGATGCGGCAAAAGGCCTTTGAAAAAATCGGACATTTGTATCCAAAAGTACAAGTTCCTGCAACTGCTACAGAAAAAAGCTATGAAGCTACGGTGATAGCCTGGCTTTGGGCGCGGACGGTTGAATGTCCGAATCCGGCGTGTGGCGCCCAGATGCCTTTAGTCCGATCTTTTGAGCTTTCAAAAAAGAAAGGCAAGGAAGTTTTCGTTAGTGTAGGGAATAGGGAACAGGGAACAGGGAACAGGGAACAGGGAACAGGGGTTGTTGTTAGAGAGCAAAACGTGTTGATGTCAAGCTCAGATAACGAACAAGAATTCCCCCGATCCCCGATCCCTGATCCCCGATCCCCAATTAAATTTGAAGTTCAGCATGGTACAGGAAAAGTGCCGGAGGGAACGGTAAACCGGAATGGGGCGCGGTGTATTTGCTGCGGAGTTACGGTTCCCCTGCAATATGTTCGGGTTAAAGGCAAGCAGGGGCGTTTAGGCGCACAGCTCATGGCAATAGTTGCCGAAGGCCAGAATGGGCGTGTATATCTATCACCTAACGAAGAACATGAAAAAATAGCTGATGTACATAAGCCGCACGATTATCCAGACGGTGCATTACATGGCAAAGCTGCAGTTAATGTCCCGCTTTATGGCTTGAGTAATATTGCCGATCTATTCACCCCTCGCCAACTGACCGCTCTGGTAACATTCAGCGATTTAGTGAGCGAAGCGATTAAGCAAGTTGAAAAAGACGCGGGTGTGGGGAACAGAGAAGAATATAAACCACAGAGGACACGGAGTTACACAGAGGAAAGAGAAGATGTGAATATAGAACTCCGTGAATCTCCGTGGTTAGAAAATGAAAAAAGCCTTGACGAAGGAGGTACAGGAGCCAAGGCTTATGCTGAGGCTGTGGGTGTGTATTTGGCTCTTGCTATAAATAAATTACTTGATAGAAATTGTGCATTTTCGAGCTGGCAAAATATTGGCGATAAAATTCGTGGCGTTTTTGCCAGACAAGCAATTCCCATGGTTTGGGACTATGCCGAATGTAACTTATTTTCTGATTCATCAGGTAGCTTTGATAATTATTTTGATTTAATGATTAAATGTATTAATAATTTTCCAGCATTAACAGCGACAATTGTAACCCAAAAAGATGCAACACAAATTTCTTTCAATGATCCTATAGTCATTTCCACCGACCCGCCCTATTACGATAATATCGGATATGCTGATTTATCAGATTTTTTTTATATATGGCTGCGCCGTTCACTCAAAAATGTATATCCACAATTATTCTCTACCATGCTTGTTCCTAAATCAGAGGAATTAGTTGCCACACCTTACCGTTTTGATGGCAGCAAAGATAAAGCAAAGATATTTTTTGAAGAAGGAATGGTACAGGTTTTCAGGCGAATGAGGAAAACTGTATCACAGGATTATCCTCTAATAATATACTATGCTTATAAACAAACTGATAGCGATGAAGATGATGATACGGGTAATGCAGATACTGCATCATCAGGATGGGAAACCATGCTCAAGGCAATCATTAAGGCTGGTTTTTCCATTACAGGAACATGGCCATTAAGAACAGAACGTCCTGGTCGGACTGTTTCTTTGGATTCCAACGCCCTTGCTTCTTCTATCGCTATTGTCTGCCGTCCCCGTCTGGACAATGCTGCCGAAATTTTCCGTAAAGAATTCCAAAGCGAACTCCGTGAAGCGCTAAAGACCGGTTTGCGCGATTTACAGTCGGGGAACATTGCCCCGGTTGATCTGCCCCAGGCTTCTATTGGTCCGGGTATTTCAGTTTATTCAAAATACAAGCAGGTTCTGGATGCATCTGGCAAGCCACTCTCCGTTCGCCAGGCTTTGGAAATGATAAACCAGGAGCGTTATGCTTTTTTGACTGAACAATCAGGAACCCTGGACGGCGAAAGCCAGTTTTGCGCCACATGGTTTGAGCAGTATGGTTTCAAAGACGGCCCCTACGGAGATGCCAATACCATTATGCGCCCGCTTATGGCAAGCGAACAAAAATTAAAAGATTCACGTTTACTTGAATCAAAAGGCGGAAAAGTCCGCCTGAAACGCCGGGACGAACTTTCCTTTGACTGGTTTTTAAAAAGTGCCGATATAGTCTGGGCTATTGTTCAGCATCTATGCCATGCTTTAGATGAGGCAGGCGGCAAAGACAAATGCGCTGCATTGATGGCAAGCCTTTCTGCTGATACCATTGAAAAGGTTAAAACCCTGTCATATCGCATCTATCAAATTTGCGAGCGAAAAGGCTGGGCAGATGAGGCTTTGGTGTATAACAATCTGGTTGCAGATTATGCTAAACTGGAAGGAGCGGCCAAGGCAGCACAAGAGCCTAAACCGGTTCCGAGAGACTTGGAATTTTAACTAACCCTTGACAAAAATATACAAACTTTGTATAGTAAACACCTAAGGAGCCCCGTTTATTGGAGAATTTTGCGGTAAATAACCGCAAAATTCCACAAGTCCGACAGGCTCCTAGGAGTTATTGTATGGCATTATCAACGGTAAACATCTCTTTTCAAAATGATTTATTATCTCAAATTGATCAAATTGCTCAAAATGAAGCCAGAACCCGTTCTGAATTAATCAGAGAGGCGGCAAGAATTTATATTGAAAGAAAAAAGAAATGGGAAAGCATCTTTTCTTACGGTCAGAGTTTATCCCAAAGATATAATTTTACAGAAGATGATGTAAATAAAGAAATAAAAAAATACAGAGCAAAAAAAAATAAATTATGAAAATTGTATTGGATGCAAATATATTTATATCATCATTTTTTTGGGGCGGTAATCCACAAAAAATAATTGAAAGAATTATTTCGGGAATTGATGAATTATATATAACAAAAGAGATCTTGGATGAAATTGAAGGTGTGTTAAAAAGGCCTAAATTTCATGCAGATAATGACGGAATTAATTATTTTATTAATTCAATAGAGGAAATTGGAAATAAAATAACACCGCAAAAATTAGTTATAAATATAAGCAGAGATATTACTGATAACAAATATATTGAATGCGGTATAACAGTTGATGCAGATTATATTATTTCAGGTGATGTTCATTTATTGGAACTAAGAGAATACAAAAATATAAAAATAATNAACGCAAAAGATTATTTAGATATTGTAAGGAGGAAGCCATGACNAATTGTCCCTTACCCTGGCGGCAAATTGCAGAACCCCGCTCCGATGTTGCCCAGGGCAGTTACCAAAAATCAGAGTTTGCCGCAGACTTGTCTCAGGTGCTGCATGGAAAAGCAGTTATNGAATACCAGGACCCGGTTGAATTCTTTGACCGTACCTATATTACCGACGGCATGAAAGGCCTATTGGTAAAATCCGCAATGCGTGTTTGCGGCAAAGGCGGCGAGCCCGTTATACAGTTAAAAACAGCATTTGGCGGCGGCAAGACTCACAGCATGCTGGCCTTATATCACCTAATGCGTTCGGAAAACCCGGAAAAACTGCATTATATTCCAAAAATATTTTCCGAATCAGGAATAGACATTAAGGCGATGCCAAAAGTAAAAGTTGCAGCTCTCGTAGGAACTTCTTTGGATCCGACAAAAGCAAGGTACCCGGAAAAAATTCCCGGCATAACGGTAAATACGCTTTGGGGTGAAATGACCGCCCAGCTGGCAGAAGAATCAGGAAACCCCGGGCTTTACGATTTGGTAAAAGAGGCGGACAAAAAAGGTATTTCCCCAGGCTCAACAACTTTGCAGGCAATCCTGGAAAAAAGTTCCCCATGCCTTATCCTCATTGATGAATTCACCGCTTATGTACGAAAACTCTATGACACCAAGCCGGGTGACATTCCTGCCGGGACTTTTGCAAATGTTTTATCGTTTTTTCAGGAGCTTACCGAAGCAAGCAAAAAAACCGGCAACTGTATTGTTGTAGTGTCAATTCCCGAATCAGAAAATGAAACCGGCGGAGAGGCCGGAAATAGGGCCTTAAAAAGCATTGAACAAAGCATCGAAAAAACAATAGGGCGCATACAAACAGTGTGGAAGCCGGTCATCGCAGAAGAAGGCTTCGAGATTGTCCGCCGCCGTCTTTTTAAACCCATCGAAAATAATGAAGCTGTAGAACAGACTTGCCGAATGTTTTTTTCTCTCTATCAAAATAATCCGGCGCTATTCCCCACTGAATGTAAGGAATCAGATTACCTGGAAAAATTAAAACGGTGTTATCCCATTCACCCGGAAATTTTCGACCGTCTTTACAATGACTGGGCAAGCATAGACCACTTCCAAAGAACCCGCGGCGTATTGCGCCTAATGGCTTCGGTAATCCATGAATTATATGACAACAATGACGGCAGTGCAATGATAACCAGCGGTTCCATTGCCATTGGCAATCCGGCAATCCGTGATGAGCTTACCCGTTATCTTTCAGACGGATGGAACCCCATCATTGAATATGAAGTAGACGGGAAAAATTCAAAACCAACAAAACTTGATGATGCACAAGGCGGATTTTACAAAAAACAATTTGCAAATAACCGCATTGCCAGGACAATCTTTTTAGGAAGCGCTCCGGCAAGCGGCGCCCTGTCGGGCGGCTCTCAACGAAACAGGGGCATTGACGCAGCGCACATATACTTGGGAGTCATTCAACCACAGGAAAATATCCCAGCGTATGAAGCTGCCCTTGGAGCTTTGGCAGAAAACCTTACTTTTTTATACCGTTCAGAAAACCGGCATTGGTTTGATACCCGGCCAACACTCCGTAAAACTGTACTGGATCGTTCCCAGCATCAAGCAGAAGAATCAATTATTGATGCCATTGAAACAGATTTAAATAAATTTGCTAAAGTTGCGGCTAACGTTTGCCTTGCCCATATTGCAGTAAAATCTTCCGCCGACATTCCTGACGATCAAAACTTTCACCTTGTTTTGTTCAGGGCTGCCGGGACCCATAAACCAAATGATACTAATTCGCAGGCAATGTCTATGGCAAAGGAGTACCTTGAAAAACGGGGGTCCTCTCCCCGTATTCACCGTAATATGATCGCCTTTCTTGCGCCGGATTCAGATTTGCTTTCCAATATACGCAGTGAGACAAAAATGCTTCTTGCATGGAAATCCATAAAGAAAGATGCAGATGCACTAAACCTTGATACTGCCCAGCGCAGAGAAACCGATGATGCAATTGCAGAAAAAGAACGATCCATTGGCGAACTTATTCAAAATGCATGGTGTCATCTAATTGTTCCAACCCAGGAAGGCGCAAACGGGATAATTCTGAAAGAGATGAAAGTTTCTGGAATTAGCAACCCTTCAATAAAAGCAATCCAAAAAATGAAGAACGATGAACTTTTAATAGAAGCCCTTTCCCCAAAGATTCTTTCGATGGAAATGTCAAAGAAAGGCCAGGAACTGTGGCAGGGAAAAAACCATATTTCTCTCAGAGAATTATGGGCGCATTATACGCAATATATTTATTTACATAGGCTTAAAGACCGCAGCGTTCTTGAAAAGGCATTGGAAGCAGGCATCCGCTCGGGGGAATATTTTTATTATGCAGAAGATGCCGATGATGCAGGAAAATACAGAGGGCTTACCGGCTCCGCAGGGTTCCATCATTTTTCTTTGGACT
>JGI24702J35022_10001041_pt1 | contig 17339 bp, 14 predicted proteins | sample TergutTh196P4_FD_35022 | JGI IMG/M metagenome (IMG submission 35022)
TCCCTTGCCTGTTGCAGCAAGGCTTCCGTAGAGCGTAACACGAAACGAATCAGCCTGAGGATAACGGATGAGAAATTGTTCAGCGGCAAACTTCGGCCCCATCGTGTGACTGCTCGACGGTCCGAGACCAATCTTGTAAATATTGCGAATCGATTCCATAAAATATTACGAATGGCAACTTATTGAGTCTGCCGCACAGTGTTGTCCGGCAGACTACAATCATGTCATCCAACGAAATGATCCATCAGACCGGACATACCGACTATGTCTTTTTTTAAGGTTTTATATTTCGATCGTATGGATTGTTTGTTCCTTATTTCTACGGGTATTTTTCTGTTGATCCTTGTGATCAACTCGTTTCGCGTATGCACCAAAGCCCACATGGTTTCAGTAACTAACTTGGGTTTGGTATTGGGATGAAAACTGTTGAATGCGAAACACTCGTTTAACAACTCGCCTGTGAGGACATTAATATTCTTCTTTATTGTTCTTTTACTTGCCATAGCTTATGATTTGAAAAGTTAAACGCTTCATGAATTACTTTACAAATATAACGAATTTTTTTGTAAAAAAGTACAAAAAACATTTAAATTTTCAAAAAAAATTATAGCAAATATGGATTTTTCGGTCATACTAATTCGTAATCACAAAATTATTGGAGTTTACATGAAAAAAACCTTGCTGCTCACTAAAAACTTTTTTCAACGGCATAAATAAACGTTCGAGCAGCTGTAAATCTTCGGTAATGATTTCTGCCGTAGCGTGCATTCTCTATCGCTTTTGCCGCAATGAACGAAATAAGGATTCCTGTAGTATGGCTGAAAAATACCGAGCCTAACTGCTGGCACTGTCCCAACGCCAATCCCTGAATCCTAATTTTGAACTTTTTTACATGTATCAGTTCCCATTGCCAGCGTTTCTGCTTCTCGCAGTTATTGAGTTTATCTGCACAGGTTCCAATCGAACAACCGGCAAACAAGCTAAAAGGGGTAGAGCAGATACATGCACGCTGGTAGTAACGATAAGCAGAATGTTGTGCCCTGTCAGAGCCTTTGTCCATACCATCGCTCAAATCGGGCATGGCAATTTGTAACATTTCCCTAAAAATAGGTTTATATTGTTTTGTCTCGAAATTCAGCAAGGCTGAAACCGGAAAATAAGGTGTACGGGAAAGAAAGGTTTCAAAAGATTTATACATAATTATTTACTAACCATTCTTATACAATTTTACTTCCTGCCCAATAATCTTTCCGTCGTTCGCCAAACCTTCAATAACCACCATATAAGAAGTCTTTTCATCGGCAGTGTAAAACTCGAACGACGCCTCTCCCAAACTGTCAGTTTGAACAACGGGTTGCCAGTGGATGGTGGTACGCAAATCCGGAGTTTGCGCATCTCGTTTTTCAGGCGTATCGTACTTGGTTGGGCGCATAAAATTCAACAGGCTGTTGATAGCCCAACGGTATTAAAGTCCTGATATGATATACTGATGAGTTTTTTATACCAGTTTCGCCACGTTTAGTGAAGATAGGAATAACTCCATTGGCTCCCCTTGAGCCAAAAACAGCAACATCAGGGTCTTTCAACACATCAATTTGCGCTATTTCGTATAAGCTAAACATTTCAAGATACTCAATATCCATAATTACATTGTCAACTACAAGTAATGGCAAGGTATCGCCAAGTAATTTATTTTCACCACGTATCTTAATTTTTTTGACACCTCTTGTGATATGAGAGTGTGTAGTAATAGATATATTTTATTGTCTTTGCAAAAAATTTCAACTGCTTACGCACTTATCTCAAGCAAAATGTACATTTTTTGTTGTATATCAACATCTTGCATCCTTTAGTCTAAAGTTAATAACCCATTGTGATTTACCACAATAACAAATTTACTTGACCGAAATGCGCAAGCAGTTAATATAATCAATTTTGTTTCGTTTTTCAAAAAACAGAAAAATTATTTTTGCATAAAAACCAAATATAGATAGAACAAATCAATTATTTGCATAAAATGCAAATAATGTAAAGTAGAATCAGTTTTTTACTCTAACTGTGATTTTCTTTTTCACATTTTTTGTAAATAATAACTATTATGTCTTCTTTTTTTGTGAAAAAATGCAAATATTGTCAAAATGAATTATTTTTTTACGATAATGATGGTTTTTCTTTTCCACATTTTCTATAATTGAGAAATAAACTGTCTGCATTTTTTGTGTAAAACAAAAAATGGTTGAGTCAAATCGTTTTTTTAGGAAATATGACTTTACAGTTGATTTTCCGTGCCACATTTTGTTTTAAAAAATCTGCTTTTGACCTACACAATACTACATTTTTTTTTTGGGAGCATTTACTTTTGCAAAAGTTTTTGAGTGTTTTATTTTAGAGAGTGTTTGAAATGATTTGTATTAGGAAAACCAAAAGAGGGGATTATTCTGCAATTACAGAACTAATTGACCGGGCATTCCGGCATGCGCAACACAACGAGTATCTGTCTTTTGCGGGAATGAACGATTCGGAGTACTTCTCTCCCGAATTATCGCTGGCAGCTGAAATTGATTATCAACAGATTGTTGGGCATATTTACCTGACTAAGATATCAATAGATTACACTTATCCGTCTTTGGCGCTGGTACAGGTTGCCGTGGCGCCCGAATTTCAGAGATTGGGTATCGGTTCGATGATGATGGAAAACGCCCACCAAAAAGCGATGGAACTGGGTTATGGCTCAATCATCTCTTTGGGAGGTAACCGGTTTTTGTCTAAATTCGGCTATCAGGCATTGGCTAATTTTGGGATTCATTTCCCTTGCGGTATTGTTGAAGACGAGTGCCTGGCTGTAGAACTTTATACCGGAGCATTGACGAAAACCTACGGTACGGTTGAACTTCCTTTGGAATATTTATAACGCAGAAGTAAAAATAGCAAATAATAAAAATAAATAATTAATGATTAAATAAATAATAAGATGAATAAGAATAGTTTAAAAAACAGGAAAAATACGAGTATACTCGTAAAATTATCGGGCGTAGCCGCGTTCTTTCTACCTCTGACGTTTGTCATATTTTCGGTGATAAGCGTCCGTTCCGTCCGTACGTCAAGTATGGAAACCGCCTTCATCATGGGGCAAGAAAAACTTGAGGGCGACATCATGTACTTTGAGAGTATGATTTTCAATGAGTATGGAAAGTTAAGTCTCCGCGACGGGCAGTTGGTGGGGCAAAAAGACACGCTTATCCTTCCTTTGGGGTATCAGTATGAATTAGTCGACAGGATAAGCGCCGACATAGGAATAGCGGCGACGGTTTTTGTCAAGGACGGCAATGATTACCGCCGGATAAGCACAAGCATTGTAGATGACACGGGAAAAAGGGTAGTAGACACATTTCTCGGTAAAAAGAACGCCGCATACCCTTCTGTACAATTTGGTCGCGACTATTGCGGAAATGCGATTATTCTCGGACGCGACTATCTCACCTATTACCGGCCGGTTTTTTCGCCGGATAACAGTTGTATTATCGGTATTTTATTTATAGGTAAAGAAATGACGGAAATAGGACAGATCATTGAACAAACCACAAGCAATCATATTCGTTTAGTTTCCATTATTACGGTAACCATTCTGCTGATTTTAATTGTCGTAAACGCAACGAGTCTCAAATTGGTGGTTTTGAAACCTATTCGTTCGGTAACAGATATCATTAGCAAACTTGCCAAGGGAGACATCAATCAGATCATTGAAGAAAGTAAAGGTTTAGATGAAATCGGGACGATGAAAAACGAATTGAGCAGGATGGTCGAAGGATTGAAGAATATGGCTGAATTTGCGCAAAGCATCGGCGAAGGCAATCTCGACGCCGAATATCAGTTGCTGAGCGACGACGACGTACTGGGCAATTCGCTGCTCGAAATGCGACAAAGCCTCCGCGATGCAGGAAAAGAACATTCAATCCGCGCAAACGAAGAAAAGCAAAGAAATTGGGGAACCGCGGGGTTAGCCAAATTTGCCGAAATTTTGAGACGCAATAACGACGATATGGAAGCGCTCTCGTACGACATCATTAGTAACATGGTACAATATTTGGAAGTCAATCAGGGAGGCATATTTGTATTGAACGACGCCGAAAGACCTGAAGACAGAGCACTGGAACTGAAAGCATGTTATGCCTTCGACCGGAAAAAATTCGCGGATAAACAAATTCGCCCCGGCGAAGGATTGGTGGGTTCCTGTTATTTAGAACGCGAGATGATTTACCTTACCGACATTCCCGATAATTACATCAACATTACTTCGGGGTTGGGTGAATCCAATCCGAAGGCATTATTGATTTGTCCGCTGAAAGTGAACGACGAAATATTCGGAGTGATTGAACTGGCGTCCTTCCAGGAATTTGAGTCATACCAACGCGAATTTGTTCAGAAAGTCAGCGAAAGCATCGCCTCCACCATCTCTACCGTGAACGGGAACATCCGTACCAGCCACCTGCTGGAGCAAACCAAAATGCAAGCCGAAGAAATGGCAAATCAGGAGGAGGAACTTCGCCAAAACATGGAGGAAATGCGAAGCACACAGGACGAAATGCTCCGCCATGAAGATGAACTTCGGGAAACGCTGAAAAAAATGAGCGTGCTGCAGGAAGCCGGAGAAGAAAAGGAACATCAGATGAATCAATTTTATCAGATGATTTTCGAAACGTTCAATATGGTCGAGTTTTCGTCCAAAGCCATCATTACCGACGTCAATCAGAACACGCTCACGCTGTTTAATGCTCCCGACAAGTCAGGGTTTATCGGCAAACACATATCGGCATTCATAGGCGAAGAAGCCTCCGGATTGGCGTGGGAAAAACTCACACAGGGCAAATTTTACGAGGACGTACAAATCGTAGACAATGGCGTCAAGAAGTTGACAGTCCGGCAAAAATTTGTTCCGATATGCGACAAACATGGCGCGTTGTTACGGGTCTTGTTACTGGCGTTCCTCGAAGATGATAAATAGAAACAGGTTTTATTATATGTATAAGACAGGTAACCGTATCGCGCAGTTAGAGGATGAAGTTCGCACATTAAAGTCGCAATTAGAGCAGCAAAAGAAGTTCGTTTCCTCAGGAAAGGCTGTATGTGATTTTTTTGAACATTGGGGAATGGTGATGTTCGTTGTCGAAAACGACGCAAAGTATACCGTTAAGGAAATGTCAGACAGCATTTCGTCGTTTGGGTATTCGTCCGATGAATTTCTTTCGGGAAAGAGAGGATGGAAAGATGTGATTGACCCCTACGACGTGCAAGGCTGGCTTGACCATCTCCGTGCAGCATTAGGCAAAGGAAGGAAAAGCGTCGAACACGAACATCGAATCATCACCAAGTCGGGCGAATCGGTATGGGTTACCTGTCTCTTTATCCCGGAATTGAACAAGTCGGGAAAACCTGAACGTTTTTCGTGTCTGATAAAAAACGTGACCAACCAAAAACAACGATTCGAAAGAAGCGAAAGCGCCATTCGAGGCATTTTCAACCATTCGTCGGATGGGTTGGTGCTGGTGGGCGTCGACGGAATTGTCAGGGAATGGAGCAAGGGATATGAAAAAATGTCGGGACTGAGTAGAAGCGAGGTTATCGGGAAAATACATATCTGGGACGTGGGCGAATCGTTATACCCATTCGATAAACAGCCCAAAGAAAATTGCGAAACATTGAAAGCCGAACTAAAGGATATCGTAGCCAACATGCGTCAAAAATCAACTTTGCGTCATGTGAAACATTGCAAAACAGGCGAATACAGGATTTTCAACATTCAATATTTTCCCATAGCCCTGCACAACGAAATGATACTGGGCGGAATCAGCCGCGACGTGACCGAAGAGGTAAGGCGTCGGGAATTGCTTGAAGAAAACGAACAAAAACTTCTTCTCGAAAAAAAACGGTTGGAAACCCTCAGCGCCAATCTTCCGGAAGGCGTCCTGTACCGTTCGGTTACCGAACGGGATACGGGAAAAAGATACATGGAATACGTCAGTTCAACGTGGGAAGAGATTACCGGAGTGGACGCAAAGGCGGTAACCGAAGATTTGAAATTGTTCGAAGACGTTGTACATCCTGAAGATTTGCCGCGATTGTTACGGTCCAAAGAAATGTCATTTAAATATCTGACGAATTTAACTGCAGAAGCGCGTATCAACAAAAATGGCGAATACCATTGGTTGCGCATTGCTTCGCGTCCGTATCTCGACGGTAAAAAAACGAAATGGGACGGTATCATGATCGATATCACCCGCGATAAAGAAACAAAAGCCAAGTTGGAAAAATACTACGAGGAACTCGAATTTGAGGTGAAAGAACGTACCGAAGAACTGAATACCGCCAACGATGAACTCTCTGTCACCAACGAGGAAATGCGCGCCGTGAACAACCAGTTGTTTGAGACAAATGTGAAATTGAACCAGGAAATTGCCGCTCGCATCCAGGTGATGAAACAGTTGGAAGACAGCAAAAACATCATTCAAAACTTCATTCGCCAATCGTTCGAAGGCATCATGATTATGGACAACGAGGGGCGCATCATCGAATGTAATGCCGTAATAGAGAAGATAGCGGGACTGAAGCGAGGCGAAATCATCGGTAAATATGAATGGGATATACTGAAACTGTTTCTTCCGGCGGAAGAACGCACTGCCGGTGCGCTCGAAGAATTGTATCTGTCGAGACAGAAATATTTCAGCGGCGGAAGTCAACAGGATCCTGTTTTTTCGGAATTAGTACTGCACATGCCCGACGGAACGAAACGTTACTTGCAAATATCCACTTTCCCTATCGGACTGGCGGAAACCTGCTATTTCGGGAAAACCATCAACGATATCACCGAACAGAGATTAGCCGACCGGGCGCTGGAAAAATACCGTACACAATTGGAAATGATGGTGAATGAAAAAACGGCGGAAGTATTTGCTCATCAGGCGCAATTAGAAGTGGTTCACCGCCGTCAGGATGTGCTGATTAAAGTGTTGCAAATCATGCAATCGGCTGAAAATCTGTCGCAAGCCATCAACCTGTCGCTTGCCGAAATTGGTAAATATACCGGAGTGAGCCGTATTCATATTTTCGAAAAAAATATCGCCACAGCAACGTACAAATGTAAATACGAATGGCACAATACCGGAATAACGTCTATTATAGACAGTTTTCAAAATTACCCCGTCGACAAACTGCAAACGTGGTTGCTGGATATTGTCGAAGCAGGCGACGTATTTAGTACGTCGGACATCTCAAGGCTTGACCCGACGGGCTACGAAATGCTTTCCTCATGGGACGTAAAGTCGCTGATGATCATGCCGCTTTTCGCAAACGGCGTCTTTAACGGTTTAGTAGGTTTCGACGACTGTATCGTCAGCCGTCAGTGGAACCAAAACGAGCTGGAATTGCTGAACAGTCTTTCGCAAATTATCACCAACGCTACGCGACGCTTTCAGGCGGAAACAGCCGTGCAACTGTCGCAGCAAACCTTGCTGGCGTTGATGAATAACGTGGACATCTGTATTTTCGTGATGGATTTCGATACGATGAAAATCCTTTTTGCCAACCAGGCTACCCGTAAAATGTTTGGGAACAGAGAGTTGGAAGATGAGGTGTGCTGGCAGGTATTACAAAAAAATAAAACCGGCGGTATGTGTGATTTTTGCCGACGTTCCTGTTTGCGCGACAACAACAACCGTCCTACGGGCATTCATCACTGGGAACAGTACAACGAAATTGTCGAACGCTGGTTTGCCGTGAGCAGTTCGGCGATTGAATGGGTCGACGGACGGTTAGTACACATGGAATTAGCCACCGACATTACCGAACGGAAACTGATAGAAATTGAACTGATCCGCGCAAAAGAAAAAGCCGAAGAATCCGATAAACTCAAATCGGCTTTCTTAGCCAACATGTCGCACGAAATACGCACACCGCTGAACGGAATAACGGGTTTTCTACCTTATCTCATATCCGATAATATTTCGCTTCAGTGCAAGCAGGAATACACCAGTATTATCAACAACAGCAGCGCTCAATTGGTGAAACTGATTGACGATATTATCGACGTTGCCAAAATTGAAGCACGTCAGTTGAATATGAATCCTGTTCCCGTATCGCTCAATTCCCTGATGGATGAAATTCAGATATTTTTCTCCAATTATCTGCATACCGTCAACAAGCAAAATCTCGTGTTGTTTCTCGACGACAGCGGTTTTATCGATAATTGCATACTCTTTACCGACCCGATGCGCCTGCGTCAGGTACTCAACAATCTGCTCAATAATGCGATTAAGTTTACCGACAAGGGATACGTTCGTTTCGGCTACCGGCAACTGACGGGGGGAAAACTTGAATTTGTGGTTGAAGACACCGGCATCGGGCTGGCGCCGGGTATGGAAGAAGTTATTTTTGAACGTTTCCGTCAGGCTGAAACACCCAGCAGTCGTCTGTATGGCGGCACCGGCATCGGGTTGAATATTTCCCGAAGCATCGTCCAAATCATGGGTGGCGACATTCATGCGGAATCCACCGAAGGAGCGGGAGCGTCGTTCTACTTTACCATTTCGTATCTGCCTGTTTCAGCCAATGAAGAACATATCTTCAACGAATCGGGGAATCATTTGCTGTTCCATGAACAGACCTTTGCCAACAAGTTAGCACTGGTGGTCAGTCCCGAAATCATCAGGTACAGGTATTACAAAAAGATACTTGCAGCGGTGGGATGCACCGTTAGACACGCCCAACATATCCGCCAGTGTATTGAGTTCATCAGTCAGATAAACCAAATTGACGTGATGATAGTCGATGCGGCGGTATTCGATGAAGTCAGCGACGAGGAAATCAGGCAAATCAAAACCGTCCGCGCCGCCATACCAACGATATTAATAGGCACCATGCAAAACAGTAGATATTGCAGCGAGTTCAACAATGGTTGCGAAAACATCGCAGAACCAGTAAGCGCAGAGAAATTGATGCGCGTGATGGGAAAGTTGATTGGGTTTAGACCCCGACAAAATAAAAAAAAGAGTTGTGAACATTTAGTAAATATATAGTTATGAAAGATTTGTATTTTTTACAACCGTTGTTGTTCGAATTGCAGGTTGCAAAGGAAAAAGCTTTAGTATGTGACGAGGGGCAATACCAATCGGCAGGTTCGCATTTTGGAGGCGCAAAATACAATAATACCTATTACGTGTATTGCCTGAGCGATTACGAACCGGCGAACTGTAACCGGAAAATAAAACTTCCCGGATGGGAAAACATACGCCCGGCTAAAGAGATTTCTATAATTGAACAAATAGAAATAAGGGATAAGTACAGAAAAATGCACCGAGGCGTACAGTTCTCAACAGGGAGAATGTGTACGAGTTTAGCAAAATCCGTCCTTTGAATAATTTTTCTTACTTTTTATTAGGTATTATATAAATTATAAATATTTGAAATAAAATTGCTTACTTTGCACTCCATCATGCAAAGACAGACATACCAAAATCTTATGCGCAACAGGGTGCAGTTTCAATCCACAACGGGTTTTTCCTTGACCTGTTTTGATGGGCTTTTTCCCTATTTTGAGGTTCATTGGGAGAAGTATATTACCCTGTATACCATAGCCGGTAAAGAGCGTATTCGTCCACGGCGAATATACAAAAACAAGGTATTTGAAGATACGCAAACCATGCTTGTATTTATCCTTTATTATCTGAAGAATAATTGTTTGCAGGAGTCTCAAGCCGCTATGTTTGGGATGAATCAGCCGCAGGCAAATTTGTGGATACATCTTTTGAAGCGTATTCTTGAGAAAGCGCTTCAAGCGAGTAAAAGTCTTCCCTGCCGGGACTTTGCATCTCTGCAAAAATTTCTCGAGGAAGGGCAAGATGTGTTCATTGATGGCATTTTTATCCGATAATTATAAAAAATATACATATCTTTGTTTATTTCATTTTTAGCCAATATGAATATCAAAAGAAGTACATTCATTAAATTAGGAAGTTTAGCGGCATTCAGCCCTATGGTAATTCCGGCATTTTTCAATTCGGACAAAACATCAGCCACAGTTGCTTGTAATGGAGAGGATTCCGAACAAAGAATTAAAGAACTTGGGCTTGTTTTGCCTCCGGTAACCAAGCCGCTTGGCATATATAAGCCAATCCTCGTATCGGGAAATATGTTGTATGTTTCAGGGCAAGGGCCTGTACTGCCTGATGGTTCGCTGATCACCGGAAAGGTAGGCGCCGATTTAAGCGTTGAAGAAGGACAATTGGCAGCCCGTCAGGTGGCGCTCACCATGATTTCTGTAATAAAAGAATATTTTGGCAACTTGAATGGAATTTACAGGTTAATCAAAACGCTGGGAATGGTAAACTGTACGGTGGATTTTCACCAGCAACCCGCAGTTATTAATGGTTTCAGCGGATTAATGGCCGAAATATTTGGCGAAGAAAACGGCATAGGCGTCAGAAGCGCGGTAGGGATGATGCTGCCTTCAAATATTGCCGTAGAGGTTGAAGCCGTTTTCGAACTGAAATCTTGATTTACTATTAGTTGTGAACTATACTATTTCCGAAATAGCGCATTACACAGGAGGGCAATTACTGGGGGCTGCAGATACAACGGTTCAGCATGTACTGACCGACAGCCGCTCGCTGCTGTATCCCGCTGCTACCATATTTTTTGCCATACCGGGCGAACGGCACGACGGCCACGAGTATATCGAAGAGTTGTGCCACCAGGGTGTTCGCTGTTTTGTTGCAGAACGACTACCTGCAAGCGTCGATATTGACGACGACATTACAAATGCCTCTTGTGTCCTTGTCTCCAATACCTTCCATGCCCTTCACCAATTTGCCGCCCAACATCGTCGCCGGTTCATGACCCCGGTGATCGCTATCACTGGCAGCAACGGAAAAACCGTTGTCAAGGAATGGATTTTTCAAGCGATCCATCATGAAAAAAATATCGTGCGCAGCCCGCGAAGTTACAATTCGCAGGTGGGCGTGCCATTGTCGGTATGTTTGTTGGATAATCCGCATGATTTAGCTATTTTTGAAGCTGGTATTTCGCAACCCGGAGAAATGGAGCGTCTGCAAACCATCATTGCACCCGACATCGGTATTTTTACCCATTTGGGCGAGGCACACAGTGAAAATTTTAAATCGAAATACGAAAAGGCACAGGAGAAGTTAAAACTTTTCCGTCGTTGCCGCACGGTACTTTATTGCCGCGATTGCGCAGAAGTAGCCGACATTCTCGAAAACAACGTCGAATACAGGGCTGTGTCACGATTTTCGTGGTCGGAGAGCACAGTCGCTGATGTGCAAATATCCGGTAAACGCAAGAAAAAGAATGTAACAATTGTATCAATTCAGCATGGCGAACAAAGTTTTGACCTGACGATTCCCTTTACAGATAATGCTTCAATAGAAAACGCCCTGCATGTGACCTGTCTGATGCTGTTCATGGGTTATGGTCCCCAAATTATTATTTTGCGTATCGCACAATTGGAGCCTGTGGCCATGCGTTTGGACATCAAAAAAGGAATCAACCGCTGTACCATCATCAACGACAGCTACAATGCCGACACCGAATCGCTATTCATTGCGCTCGACTTGCTGGCACGGCAGCAACAACCGGTAAAAACGCTTATTTTATCCGATATACTACAATCGGGCAAATCGTTGGAAAACCTGTACCGGGAAGTAGCCGGACTTTTGGTCGAACGGAATGTCCACCGTCTAATGGGTATCGGTACTGGAATTTCTGCTCATGCCGGACTGTTTGCCTGCGAAAAATATTTCTTTGAAGATACTGACGTTTTTTTGGCAAAATTGAGAGATACTGTGCAATTTGCTGATGAGGCGATATTGGTTAAAGGTTCACGTTGTTACGAATTTGAACGCATCGTACAGGCGCTTGAGGAAAAGGTACATCAAACCGTGTTGGAAATCAACATGAATGCGATAATTCACAACTATAACCATTTCAAATCGTTGCTGCACCCGCAAACGAAAATGGTGGTGATGGTGAAAGCGTTTGCCTACGGTAGCGGAAGCATCGAAATTGCCAATGTACTTCAGTACCATCGCGCCGACTGTCTTGCAGTAGCTTTTGCCGACGAGGGTAAGGAATTACGCGAAAACGGCGTCATATTGCCCATCATGGTAATGAACCCCGAAGATGGCAGTTTTGATACGCTAATTCGCTACAGCCTCGAGCCGGAAATATACAGCTTCCGCATGCTGGAACAATTCGCCAAAACAGCATCCAACCATGGCGTTTGCGCGTATCCTGTTCATATCAAAATAGACACAGGTATGCATCGTCTTGGTTTTCTTGAAAAAGAGATAGATAATCTTGTGGAACAATTGTGCAAACAACCGTCTGTGCATGTCAAATCAGTATTTTCTCATTTGGCCGGCAGTGATGATCCTGCATTAGATGATTTTACACGTCAGCAAATTGATGTTTTCAACCGGATGAGCGCCAGGATTGAAGAACGGATAAAGTATCCTTTCCTGCGACATATCCTCAATTCGGCCGGTATCGAACGTTTCCCCGAAGCGCAGTTCGACATGGTGCGTCTGGGTATTGGCCTGCATGGAATAACTGTGGTTGATCCTTCCAAACTGCGGCAAACGGCTACTCTGCGCAGTATTATTTTGCAAATCAAGAATATCCCTTCCGGCGACAGTGTGGGTTACAACCGGAATTTTTTTGCAGTCAACCCCATGCGTATTGGAATTGTTCCCATCGGTTACGCCGACGGGCTGCACCGTATTTTGGGCAACGGAACCGGCAGTTTCATTGTGAACAGTAAACGTGCGATGATAGTGGGTAATATCAGTATGGACATGTGTACCGTTGATCTTACGGGTATAGATGCTTCAGAAGGCGACCCTGTGATCATATTCGGCGAAGAATACCCGCTTGAGAAAATCGCACGACAGATGCAAACCATTCCCTATGAAGTATTAACAAGCATATCGCCTCGGGTAAAACGAATATACTATCAGGAATGATTGAAAATCATGAAATGTGAGAAACAAGAAAAAATTTACTACTTTCGCCATCAAATTAATGAATAAAAAAGTGAAGTATTTTTTTGTGTGTTTATTAGTGGGTATGATTGCTATTCATACCGAAGTTTCAGCTCAGACTTATTCTATGTCGCTGAAAAATACTCCGTTGCGAAATGTGATACGCAGCATCGAGAGGCAGGGCGATTACCGGTTTTTCTATAGCGACGATGTAGTAGACCTCAACCGACGATTGAAAATAGATTTCTCAAATGCCACCATCGAACAAATATTGGATCAAATACTGACGCCTTACGATTTAGAGTATCAGATAGTAGAAAATAATATGATCATAATAAAAGCGCAAATTACTGTTAATAAATCATTTAATGTGTCCGGTACAGTTGTGGATGCTGAAGGCGAACCTTTGCCCGGGGTAAACATCGTGATCAAGGGAACAAATACCGGAACTACCACCAATCCCGACGGCGTATATACCATTCCCGTCCCCGGTAAAAATGCTGTATTGTCCTTTTCTTTCGTGGGTTTTACCACTACCGAGATAGTGGTCGGTAATCGCGCAAGCATCCATATTACGTTGGAAGAAGATAATTTTCAGATTTCAGAGGTGGTCATCACCGCTTTGGGTATCAAACGCGCAGAAAAAGCATTGAGTTACAACGTTCAGGAAATCAGGACTGATGCTTTTACGTATATGAAAAGCGATAACTTCGTACATTCACTTTCGGGGATAGTTGCGGGCGCGCAAATCAATTCGGGTGCGGCAGGAGCAGGTTCGGCTGCCAAAGTGGTGATGCGCGGCGTGAAGTCTCTGACAAAGAACAACAACGCCCTGTTTGTTGTTGATGGTGTTCCGATGTATCATTTCGATTGGGGAAACGAAATGAATGTAGGTTTTTTTTCTGCCCAGCCAGGTACTGACGCTGTTGCCGATCTTCATCCGGAAGACATCGAAAGCATCTCTATGCTGACGGGACCCTCTGCGGCTGCACTTTACGGATATGAAGGCGCGAATGGCGCTGTACTCATCACCACCAAAAAAGGACGAGCCGACGGAACAACCATCACCATGAACAACAGTACAACTTTTTCTAAACCGCTCATGTTGCCGAAATTCCAAAATACCTACGGCAACAACGTCGGCGAAATAGAAAGTTGGGGCGGCGAAACGCCCTACCGTTACCATCCTGCATCGTTTTTCAATACAGGCGTCCATCTGTCGAACAGCCTTTCAATAGCCACCGGCAACGAAAAGAGCCAGACTTACCTGTCGATGGCTGCCGTCAATACCAACGGCATACTGCCCAACAATACGTATGATCGCTATAACTTCAGTTTTCGCCATACGACTTCATTTCTGAACGACCATCTGTCTTTAGACGTATCCGCCAACTATATCATACAGAAGGACAAAAATATGGTTTCGCAAGGTCAGTATTTTAATCCGCTTCCGGCATTGTATCTTTTTCCGCGCGGCGAAAATTTTGACGAACTGCGCATGATCGAAGTATATGACGATTTGTCGGGCGAGTATTCACAATTTTGGCCCTACGGTCAACATGACCTTTCTCTGCAAAACCCGTACTGGATCATGCACCGGATGAACCGCGAATCGAACAGGAAAAGGTACAGACTCTCAGCCGCGCTACATTATCATGTTACCGACTGGCTGAGCGTCAGCGGACGTATTCATGCCGACAACGCCGATTTTCGTCAGACCGAAAAAAGACATGCCGGCACGCTGGCTACATTTGCGGGAACAAAAGGTTTTTACAGCCTCCTAAACAGACGCGAACAACAAACTTACGGCGATCTGATAGCCAACGTCAGCAAGTATTTCGGCAATTTCAGTCTCATGGTTCATCTTGGCGCTTCCATCAAGGATTACAACATGAACAGCCATTACATCAGAGGTAATTTGGATAAGATAAGCAATTGGTTCACCACGGAAAACATCGACCGCGCCCTTGCCATGCCCCGTGACGATGGAAAAAGACAGCAGACGCAATCTGTTTTCGCCAACGTCGAAGCAGGATACAAAAACATGCTTTTTTTGACGCTTACCGGTCGTAATGACTGGGATTCGGCATTAGCCTTTTCCGAATCAGGTCAAAAATCGTTCATTTATCCTTCCATAGGCTTATCGGCGATCATCAGCGAGATATTCGATTTTCCGCAATGGTTTTCGTACCTGAAAACGCGCTTTTCTTTTACTTCGGTAGGATCGGCTTACGAACCCTATATGACTAAAGAAAGATATGTGTATGACGAGCAAACCAACCAGTACAAAACGCTGTCGCTCTATCCCAACTATCGCCTGAAACCGGAACTGACCAATTCTTACGAAGCGGGATTGAATATTCGGCTCTTCAAGGGCGCCGTCCGATTAGATGCTACGTATTACAAGTCGAATACGCTGAATCAGACCTTTATAGCAGATGTTCCTGCCGGTTATGCGGGCGTGTACGTACAGTCGGGCGATGTGCAAAACGCAGGAATAGAATTAGCCTTTGGATCAAGTCTGAAATGGAAAAATTTTGCATGGGATGCACATTTTACCTACAGTTATAATGAGAATATCATCAAGCAACTTGCCGATGGCGTTCGCAATCCGGTAACGGGCGAAATCATTTCCATGCCCTATCTCTATGCGGCTACGCTCGGCGATTCAGGCTCGCCGGAAGTAAGACTTGTTGAAGGAGGTTCCATGGGCGATGTATACGTCATGCGCGACTGGAAACGCGACGACAACGGTCATATCCTGATTGACGCCATTTCATCGCTGCCGTCGTTAATCAATTCCGAATACCAAAAAATAGGCTCTGTTTTACCTAAAGCGTATGCCGGATGGAAAAACACGTTCGTCTATAAAAGAATAACAATCAATACGTTGATTACCGGTCGTTTTGGAGGCGTGGTTGTTTCCAACACGCAGGCAATCATGGATCGTTACGGCGTTTCGACATTCAGCGCTGATCTGCGCGAAACGGGAATGTTCATCGAAAATACCCCAATTTCCGCAAGGGATTACCTGAACATCATCGCCGAAAACGCCGGACAGGGAGCGCATTACGTGTACAACGCCACCAATATCCGTCTGGGGGAGCTGAGTATTCATTATTCCATCCCCAAAAAATGGACGGGAAATATTGCCGACGTCTCCATAGGGATTGTTGGCGCCAACCTCGCGCTGATATATTGCAAGGCGCCCTTCGATCCGGAATCAGTTGCCTCTCCAACCAATGTTTTCTACACTGGAGTGGATTATTTTATGCAGCCGAGTTTAAGAACTCTGGGCGCGAATATCAAAATACAGTTTTAAAAGTTTTCAATTTTCAGATGAATCAAAAATCAAAAAAAATCAATGATGTAATCCTTCTTGCTCTGATAGCGCTCTCTTCGTGCATCGGCAATTTTGAGGATTACAACACCCATCCCACCGACCCGCACCCCGACGACATGACCGTTGCCGAGAAAGCAGGCGTACTTTTTCCCGGGATGCTCTATATGATGCACAATGCGCAAGAGAATGACCATCAGATGATCGAGCAAATGGTAGGCGCACAATACGGCGGTTACATGTCTACCACCAACGCATGGAGCAATAGAAACTTCGGCACTTTCAATCCTACCGCCGATTGGATGGAGATACCCTTTGTCAGGACTTTTCCCGGCTTTTATACAAATTATCTGCAATTGAGAAAAATAACCGAAAGCAAAGGGTATATCCATGCCTGGGCTAACATCATTCGCGTGGCTGTGATGCTTCGGATAACAGATACCTATGGACCGATACCTTACTCAAAAATAGGCAGCGAAAAATTATCAGTGGAATATGATGATGTTCCGGATGTGTACCGCCACATGATTGACGATCTGAACAACAGTATCTCCGTGCTGACTGCAATTGGCAGAGAACCCCGAAACAGACCTCTTCCTGTTACCGATTTTGATCTCGTATATCAGGGCGACTTTTCCAAATGGATCAAATTTGCGAACTCGCTCAAATTGCGTATGGCTGTGCGGATAGGTCTTGTAGATACGGAATATGCCGTCGAAACGATGCTCGAAGCCTTGACCAAAGGTCCAATTCTATACAATGACGACAATGCTTTTTTACCGACGATGGACAATCCCTACTACAAATCGGCGTTCAATTGGCAAGACGTGGCGGTTAGCGCCACGTTGAGCGCCTATATGAATGGCTGGAACGACCCGCGACGCCCCGTCTATATGACCTCGACGCCCGCCACGCCCACCAGACTTTACAAAGGCGTAAGAATGGGTATT
>JGI24702J35022_10001042_pt1 | contig 17321 bp, 1 predicted proteins | sample TergutTh196P4_FD_35022 | JGI IMG/M metagenome (IMG submission 35022)
AGACCACCAATCCCGACCATTTCGACAAAGACGCCACCTATCCGTCCAACTACGTCATGAAAGGCACGACGGTTGCCGACGGACACGGCATCATGCAGGTGTTGAAGGTGGGCGACGCTACCGAATACGGCAAAGTGTACGAAGGCGCGCAAATCGACAGTAGTGTGGAAACGCCGCTCAATCAACAGTTGGATAAATTGGCGGATTTAATCACCAAAGCAAGTTATGCCATAGCTGTTTTCATTATTTTGGGACGTCTCATCAGTTATTTTGTCAGCGCAGGCGGTTTTTACGTGGACAATTGGCTGCATTTCGGAAGTTATGCGCTCAATACCATCATGATAGCCGTCACACTCATTGTGGTTGCCGTTCCGGAAGGTTTGCCGATGAGTGTTACATTGAGTCTGGCGTTGAGCATGAAACGCATGTTATCCACCAATAACCTTGTGCGCAAGATGCACGCCTGCGAAACCATGGGCGCAACAACCGTCATCTGTACCGACAAAACCGGTACGCTGACACAAAATCAAATGAAAATTTACGACACCCAATTTTATGGTTGTAGAGACGTGGCGTGCCGCGTCTCTACAGAAACAGAAACCGAAAAATTAATCGTCGAAGGTATCGCCGTCAATTCCACCGCCTACCTCGATTATTCCAATCCTGATAAAGTCAAAGTCTTGGGTAACCCCACCGAAGGTGCTTTATTGCTCTGGTTGCATGAAAACAACATCAATTACCTGTCTATGCGCGAAAACACTGAAATTGTCGAACAAATCACGTTTTCAACCGAGCGCAAATACATGGCGACGATGGTACATTCGCATTTGCTCGGCAAAAAGGTACTGTATGTAAAAGGCGCTCCGGAAATCGTTCTTGAAATGTGTACAACCGTTCCTGTGGCGAAAGAAGATATTCACAAGCAATTGCTTGAATACCAAAACAAGGCGATGCGAACATTGGGTTTTGCCTGTCAAATCATCGAAGACAATGCGACGTATATCTGTAACAATGGGATTCATCCCATTGTTAGCGGCAATGGGATAAATTCCATTGTTAGCGGCAATGGGATGAATCCCATTGTCAATGCAAATTTGACATTTTTGGGTATTGTCGCTATTTCCGACCCTGTCCGCGCAGATGTTCCCGAAGCCGTAAAAACGTGTATCAACGCAGGTATCAATGTTACCATCGTTACTGGCGACACACCGGGGACGGCAAAGGAAATCGGTCGGCAAATCGGTTTGTGGAAGGAAAACGAACCCGAAGCGCACCACATCACCGGAACGGAATTTGCGGCTATGAGCGATGCCTCTTTGTTGGACAGAATCCTGAACTTGAAAATTGTTTCCCGCGCCCGTCCGATGGACAAGCAACGGTTGGTACAGTTGCTGCAAAGCAAAAATCAGGTGGTTGCCGTCACCGGCGACGGAACCAACGACGCTCCGGCTCTGAAAGCGGCGCAAGTAGGGCTTTCGATGGGCGACGGCACTTCGGTTGCCAAAGAAGCCAGCGACATCACAATTCTTGACAATTCATTCACCAGTATTTCCCGCGCAGTGATGTGGGGACGTTCGCTGTATCAGAACATACAGCGTTTTATCCTGTTTCAGTTGACCATCAACGTAGCAGCCTGTCTCATCGTGTTGATCGGCGCTTTTCTCGGCACGGAATCGCCGCTGACGGTAACGCAAATGCTGTGGGTCAACCTGATTATGGATACCTTTGCTGCACTGGCTTTAGCCTCGTTGCCGCCCAACGAAAAGGTAATGCGCGACAAACCCCGAAAAACCACCGACCATATCATTACTAAGCAGATGGCAAAAAACATTTTGAGCGTCGGGCTTCTGTTTGTCGTCCTGCTGTTCGGTTTGGTGCAGTATTTCAAGCACGCAGATATTAGTTCCTTAACACAATTCAGTTTTGCGGATTTCGGACGCAGTTTCTTCGATTTCAGCCCCGGCGACGGATTATCATCCTACGAACTCTCGCTGTTTTTCACCATCTTCGTGATATTGCAATTCTGGAATATGTTCAATGCCAAAGCATTTATGACCGGAAAATCAGCATTTGCTTCGCTCGCCCAGTGCAAAGGATATTTATTCATCGCTTTGGTGATTATCGTCGGGCAATGGCTGATTGTCAGTATCGGCGGTGAAATGTTTAACGTAACGGCATTGCAATTTGTCGATTGGATGATTATTATTGGAAGTACGTCGGTAGTGTTTTGGATTGGGGAAATACGAAGAGTTTTTCGATGATTTTATTTAGTGCTGCAATAAAAGTTGTATTTTTGCCTCATTGTAAGTAACGTAATCAACATTATATTTTATCAATAAAAATGAACAATCAATTAGTGAACAGAGTAGCCGACAACATTCGTATCCTGGCGGCTGCGATGGTAGAAAAAGCAAAATCGGGACATCCGGGCGGAGCAATGGGCGGCGCCGATTTTGTTAACATTCTTTATTCCGAATTTCTCAATTACGACCCGTCAGATATGACATGGGTCAATCGCGACCGATTTTTTCTTGATCCCGGACACATGTCGCCCATGCTGTATTCCATCCTCACCCTTACGGGAAACTATAAGATGGACGAAATCAAAAATTTTCGTCAATGGGGAAGTTCAACGCCGGGACATCCGGAAGTGGATGTAAAACGTGGTGTTGAGAACACTTCAGGTCCCCTCGGACAGGGCCACGCAATGGCTGTAGGCGCTGCAATTGCTGAAAAATTCCTTGTAGCGCGTTTCGGCGATTGGATGTCGCATAAGATATATACGTTCATTTCCGATGGCGGCGTACAGGAAGAAATATCACAGGGGGTAGGTCGTTTGGCCGGTTACCTTGGTTTAGACAACCTGATTATGTTTTACGATTCGAATGACATACAACTTTCAACCGAAACGTGTGAAGTAACGAATGAAGATACCGCCAAAAAATACGAAGCATGGGGTTGGGAAGTAATGACCATTGATGGTAACGATGCCGACCAAATTCGTCAGTCACTTGCAAAGGCGCAAACTGTAATGAACAAACCCGTATTGATTATTGGTAAAACCATCATGGGCAAAGGCGCAGTAACCGAATCGGGCGAAAGTTTCGAGCGCAAGTGTGCCACACATGGTATGCCGCTGGGCGAATGTGGCGCTTCATTTGCCAAAACTGTTGCCAACCTGGGTGGCGATCCAGAAAACCCGTTTGTGATTTTCGACGATGTGAAAGTATACTGCGCAAAAATACGCGAACAGAAAATACAGGCTGCTGCAGCGAAAAAGAAGTTGCAGGCCGAATGGGAAACTGCCCATCCCGCATTGGCCGCAAAGTTCAAAACATTCTTTTCGGGCGCGACTCCGGTCATCGACTATTCGGCCATTGTGCAGAAGGAAGGTTCGGCTACCCGCGCAGCATCGGCGACTGTGCTGAGCCATTTTGCCAAAAACATCGACAATATGATTGTGGCTTCCGCCGATTTGTCGAACAGCGATAAAACCGACGGATTTCTGAAAAATACCAAAGCGTTGCAACCGGGTGATTTTTCGGGCGCATTTCTGCAAGCCGGCGTTTGCGAACTTACCATGGCAGCCATTGCCAACGGCATCGCACTGCATGGAGGTATTTTTGTTGCCTGCGGTACGTTCTTCGTATTTTCCGACTACATGAAACCGGCCTTCCGCCTGTCGGCATTGATGGAACTGCCCGTAAAATACATCTGGACGCACGACGCTTTCCGCGTTGGAGAGGATGGCCCCACCCATCAGCCTGTAGAGCAGGAAGCGCAGATACGCCTGATGGAGCAACTCAAAAACCATTCGGGACATCCATCGGCGTTGGTACTTCGCCCTGCCGATGCAGTGGAAACCAATGTGGCGTGGAAAATGGCCATGGAAAACACAACTTCTCCTACGGCATTGATTCTCTCGCGGCAAAATATCAAGGATATACCTACACAAGCCAATTCCACCCGCTATATCGATGCACTGCAAGCAGAGAAGGGCGCTTATGTTGCATGGAAAAACTCCGATGAAAAACCGGAATTAATCCTGCTGGCCAACGGTTCGGAAGTAGCCACATGTATAGAAGGCGCCGAAATGTTATCTGCCAAAAAAACACTCAAAGTTTGGGTTGTAGCGGCAATTTCGGAGGGACGGTTCCGCACACAATCTGTGGCATATCAGAAAAGTGTAATTCCCTGCGGCGTTCCCGTTCTCGGTCTGACCGCAGGATTGCCTGTTACCCTGCAAGGTCTGGTTGGTACCTTCGGGAAAGTGATCGGAATGGAAAGTTTCGGCTTTTCGGCTCCGTATAAGGTACTTGATGAAAAATTGGGATATACCGGCGAGAATGTTTTCAATATAGCGGTTGAATTACTGAAAAATAAGAAGCAGTAAAAATGAGAGCCGAGACACAGTCTCGGCTCTCATTTTGCGTTTATCGCAAAAGCAACATATCTCCAATTTTTGAGAATGACTGTCCGGTTTCATACACGCCCTCAATCTTATACATGTACACATCTTCGTCGCACAGGCGGCCTCTGAAGTAACCATTCCAACCTCTGTTTTGATCGTTGGTCTGATAGAGCAGTTGCCCCCATCTGTTGAAAACCATTAAACTGTACTTTCTGGTAGCACTGATGAGCGGTGGGTAAAACAGGTAATTCTTATACCCGCTGATGGGAATCACATCACTTGGCTCACCTTCAGTATTCGGCTTGAAAGTGTTCGGCAGGATCATATCTCCTGCACTTTCGAGTTTCACTGCATCGTGCATCGTTACGGTAGAGGTACATTGCGGTACGGTATTTGTGCCTACAGTAAGTGTGATATCAAAAGTGCCGGGCTTGCTGTACATGTGTGTCGGACTTTCATCCGTATCCACAGACGAACCGTCGCCCCAATCCCAGCGATACCATATATCATAAGGTTGTCCTGAATTGTTTACGTGTTTGGTGAAGTTGGTTGAAATCGCTTTCTGACCTACCCACAGGAATTTCGGACTTATCTCAAAACCGGCCTGTGGTGTGGGATACACCACTACCTTTTGGGATGTTGTTTGCGATACCATATCATAACCCATTACGGTAAGTATTACTGTAAAGGTATCTGCCATCATGTAGGTATGCATTGGATTTTTCTCGCTGGAAAGATTACCGTCACCGAAATCCCATTTGTATGATCTGGCGTACTGTGAGGTATTCTCAAAGCGCACATCGTAGGGCATACAATTTGGCGGCAACGGTTCAAAACTGGGCTTTGCCAAAGGTGGAACGATATTAAATTCAAGTATTTTCTTGTCGGTACATCTTCCAGCATTTTGCGATGTAACAACCTGTGTAACACTGAAATGCCCCCAATCGGTTAATGTGAGTTGTCCCGGATTCTTGCTGTGATCGAACTCCTCTGCATAACCTGTTTCCGTATCTGACCAACTCCACTTATAATCAAGGTAGTCCAGGTCAGGTGACGGTATCTGGTTGACTATTCCGATAGGCCCTGAAGGGTAGGGGAAATCGATAACATTTGGATTCAGGCGGAAATTAGCCGTCGGCGAGCTGTAAACCAATACCTGTTTGGACTGTGTATCCATGCAATTCCCTCTTCTTACCGTCAGTGTAACGTTGAAGGTCTTATTTTGGTACATATTATCAGCTTTGTAGGGATGATTGATTATATTACCCAAACTGGGATCGCGCGGCGGAGTGAAATCACCATCGCCAAAGTCATACTGATAAGTATCATAACCCAGCGAACCGTTACGGAACCAGACCGTTAGCGGACTGCAACCAATAGAATCCTCCATCTCAAACTTGGCTTTTAGATACGGGAAGATAGTAATACGCTTTTCGTCATACGGTACGCTGAAACATTGTAACTGATCCCACCTGGTTACTGCCGTCAGTTTGGGATTCATGTGCAATTCCGTACCACCTACGTTGATGTATTGATGTGACACTATTTCGTTGATGTCGTCAGTATTTTTCGCATAACCGTCGCCAAAATCAAAGATATAGGATATATCGGTCAATGGGTTTCCGAAGGATGTATTGGTATAGGTAACCGTAAGCGGCTGGCACCCCGACAGGCTATCTACTGCAAAGCTTGCTACCGGTTGCGGGTACAGAGTGAAAGGATGCGACACTGTATCGTTGCACCAACTGTTACTTGCCGTGAGTATCACTCGGTAATTTTTTACCTGGTCGGGAGTACTGTTAATAAACGTATGTGTTGGATTACTCCCGGTAACCGGTATAGAACCATCACCAAAATCCCAACTGTAGTATGGTGCAGATGCCTGACTGCTGAACAACGCATCAACAGGCGAACAACCCTTTTCGGTACCTGAAAACTTTGCCTCCACCTGTGGGTACACCGTGATTTGCTTGCTGAAAGCCGGGCTTGTACAGGTTAATGAATCCCCTCCTGGTATCGCATAATTGTTGAATGCATTCATCCTGATCATGTAGTGTATCATCGACGAAAGCCTGTTTTCGTATATGTGTTCGATGGGTGGCGTGACGATCTTTGTGGTATCCATAAAGCCGTCGGCATAGTCCCAAGCGTACCTTGTCAGGGCATTATTGGCAAATCCGGAGGAAGTGTTGGTAAATTTCACTGGCAGGGGCGAACAGATGGTTCCATCGGTCAGATTATGGTCGAACGATGCTTTGGGCACAGGGTATATTGAGATGATGGCATCCTTGTTGTCGTGACATACGCCATTATCCACCTGTAACCATACATGGTATCTCTTGGGCGTATTTGAGTCTCTGTAATCGAAAGTTTTCAGCAGGCTACTGGGGCCAAAAATACCGTACAGAGGGCTGTTTGGATCGCTGATGGGATATTCCGGATTGCCGGGCATGTAGGTCGGCGGCCCCAGGTTTTCCCTGTTCCAGTACCAGCGATAATTGTGGGCGCCACGCGACTGATCCATAAAATATACCGTCATCCCGTCGCAGCCTACAGTGTCGTTGGGTGAGACATAAAAATCGGCTGTAACACCCGGACTGACCAACAGTGTTTTTTCCAACATACTGCTGCAGAACCGTCCTGATCCCGTTTCCTGATTCTTACTCACGGCGGAAAGTTGCACACGATAAAGTGTCATTCCTTCGGCCGTTAAATATGTGTGTGTTTGACCGTCGGCTACTACTAATCCAGGTGGCGCAGGTTCATTATCGTTAGGGAGAGACGACCATATCCAGAGGTAATCTACATTCGGATCAAGTGAAGTATTTACAGCAGTTAAATCAAAGGGCGAACATCCACCGCTGGTGGTGATCAAATTATTGTCCTTGTCGTACATATCAAAACTCAATACCGGATTTTGATAAATCATTAGTGAAATCACAGCAGGATCACTGTTGCAGCCGGCAGAAGATGTGGATACTGCATTGAATATAAATGGATTGCCACTATTATTCGCTGTGCTGTTGCCCGGTTGTTTTACCATGATGGAGTTGCCGGGACCAAGATGTTTGTATACACCATCGTCAGAGTCGATCCCAAACCAATTGACTCCTCCGGTTGCGGTCGTTCTCGTTGTTAATGAGTACCATATCCAATCCTTGTTTTCGCAATAGGCAAACGCGGTATCTCTGGGCGCATCCGGCGTCTTATTAATTCTCAACTCTGTACGTGCTGTCGGACTTGCACAAATGAGATTCTTTCCCGGTATTTCTTTCGTTCGATATACCTGATAGTAAATGATTTGTTGGTTTTGACCGGCAACCCACGTCAATGGTGGAAGGGTATTTCTCATATCCACCGAGGTCAAATTCATCCCGTCATCAACAGGTACTGTTGTCGCCCCGTCCATCCTTCTCCAGTAAATATGTTCGTTGGGATCTGGATTGGATAACGTCATGGTCATGGGCGACAGCATATTGTTTTGGTCATAGGCTTCGCAAACCGTCACAATGGGAACTTGAGGCAGTAAAGGTGAATCATATACTACGATTTGAAGCGTTGACCATTCGCTGATACATCCATTATCGTCGTCGATAGCTCTCAGTCGGATAAAACCGTCGCGATCTCCCCTCAACCAGGGTGTTAGGCTGTTTCTGTCGTTTTGTGTGGTTTCGTCAAGCAAATAATCCGGCAGATAGTATCCCAACCATTCGTATGTCATGTTGCCTGCATTTGTTAACTTGGCTTCATTGACCAATACGCCATTCAGTTGTTTCTCATTGCCCACACACACTTCAAACAATAAATCCTCGCCCAGCGGCGCGGCTCTTACTATTGGAGTGGGTACCGCATGAACAGCAAATTCAATTTTGTTGCCGTTGCATCCTAAACGATTGGTTTCAATCAGTGTCAACGTTCCGTCATAGGTTGACATATTGTCGGGTTCAGGAAACAGTAAATTTCCAATGTGCCCGCCATTATTGATTATAGGAAACGGATATTGAGGATCGAGGGAAGGATCATGTTCGATATCCCATGTATAGGTGGAGCCAAATGTTGGACGTCCATTATTTGCAAAGAAAACCATATTTCCGTGATCCTGCACACATTTATTATCATCATACGGGATGATGTTGGTGATGGGCAGCGGATTGAGCGTTATCATCACAGGTACCGGTAGGGCATCGCATTCTGCATAGCTCGGCGTTACCATCATCGTCATAAATGTTTGGGTTTCGCCCCATAGAGGATGGCGGTCGGTTGTACTGCCGGGCTTGTAATAATTGGAAAATCCGTTTCCGGGGTCAGCCGTGATATCGGGTCTAAACGGTTGTGGAGGGTTCGAAAGGTCAACGAATTGAGGCGGATTAATGGTATGATAACCCAGCGCCGGATCAGGAAGCCCCGATTCGGGTATCCAGCCGCTATTTTCAATACGCCATTCAAACGATGCAATATTGGAAATATAAGCGTTGAGGTCACTCGGATAATTAGCCACAATATCGGGATGTATCTTGAATTCTTTGAAATCATACTCTTCGCTGGCACACAGTTCCAAATCATATTTGGTAATATCATCTAATTGCGGCACCGGTTTAACGACCACTTCAAATGTCATTAAACCTGGCACACTTGGACATCCTTCTTTGACGGCGTTTACTTCGTAGGTAGCGCGGCTAAAACCACGTTGTCCGGTGGTAGTGTTCAACGCTCTAAATCCATAAAAATGACCTTCGCCAATATCAGTCTGCCCTACGTTGTCTTCATAGAGAACGGAACCGCCTACAGGCAATCTTTTCCATTCAAAGACTACATTTCCAGTAGTCGCCGATTTGAATTCAATTTCATCCACCAAAACGCCATGACAGAAATCAAGCACATTTGGTAACGGATCGACGAACTCGGGCGTCATAGGAGTAGGATTCAAAGTTAATTTCAATTCAACAGGTTTGCCCGGACAGGTGATAGTTCCATGTGATGTCATGGCGGTAAGCCAAATGCTTCCGAGAATCGGGTCGCCGTCGGGGGCATTATTTGCTGCAAGGTTGGGTTTGGTTCTAAAAGTTGGCGGCTGGTTACCTGAAACAGGTCCAAACAGGCCAGAAGCAGGTCCTGCGAAATCGCTGGAAACATCTTCTGCCGTAACCGACGCCACCCAACGTATATCCGCCCCGGATGGAGAGGTAGAATACATCGGGATACTGTAATCATCATTGGGACATAAAGCCATGGGAACTACACCATTAATCAATGAGGTACCCCACACTGTTATGCCCAAACTTTCCGGTTTCGAAGTACAGGCTTTTATAATGTCTCCTGTATAAGGGTCTTTCTCATGTATCACTGTGGCGGTAACAGTTATTGCTGATGTTCCAACACTCATAGCCGTAAAATCGGGCAAATGCGGCAGATCAGGTAACACCGGAACAGTTGCAGTTCCGCTCTGACCGATGTCCCACAATGTCGAATTACCAATGTTCCAGTTAAAATAGTATTCCAGAGTCGGATCTATTGTATTCGCAGTTTTGAATTCAACAGGCGGGAACTCATCCAAATATTTCGAATCCAAACACGCATTTACAGGTTGAGTAAACGACTGCATAACCGGAGCCTGCAACACAACCAATTGGCCCGCAGCTGTTGGTCCCACACAACCAGCAGCCGTAGCCGTAACGCTTACCGTACCGGTATACATGGCCAGGTTGGTATTATTGTAGGCGAGATCAGAAAAGTTAAGCCGGTTATTGGTTGCTGATACCACTCCTTCATTGATTTGGGTTGATACGCCCAACTGATCGACGCCATGGAGAGGATCAGACGTAGTAGACGGCTGTTCGATTTCCCAATAGAAGGTAGATCCGGCAACACTGCTTGTAAAAAGAATGTTGGTAAACCCTGTTCCGTGACATACCTCCTGATTGGCGTCGGTAATATTGGTAATTTGAGGGAGCGGCTTGATTAAAATATCCAAATCCACTGAGTCACCCGTACAGCCTGCGTACTGCGGATATACCGTCAAAGTCATGGGATGGACATTATTACCGGCGTTATAGGGTGTAAAGCCGGTGATTTGATAGCCGGTGATATTGTCGTAAATTTCATACACAAAGTCACCACTTGCGTTCTCGCCTTCGGGAAGGCCCTGATCGGGAATCCAACCGTCTGATATTCTCCATTTGAAACTGGGGGTCTCGCCCGGAAAGTTAGTATTGTCCTCAATTCCGCTTATCAACTGGAATGACGGGAAATTGTAGGAAGTTTGCGGAGCTGGCAACGGATCCGTATTACTGCATTCTTCTACAGTAAATTCAACCATTTGCGGCTTGGGTTTCAGTGTAAGAGTGAAATTCAGCGTATCGCTCGGACATTCATTATCGGATGATCTTGCAATTACACTGATGTTGGTCACACGCCTTGAAGTGGTAGTGTTTGAGGTGGCTGTAAACAGCGGTATATCACCTGATATTTCCGTATTGGCAATTCCGGGCAAACCGACGTTTTGTCCCGATCTTGTCCAAAAAATATCAATTCCGGTCGGCACAAATTCAATTGGTCCCACTTCTGTGCCATGACAAAACTCTCTTTCAAAAGTCGGATCGACGAAAACAGGCTGTGTGGGCTTGGGATATACCGTAATGGTAAAGTTTCGCGATTCGCCCGGGCAATAACCTTGCAACGGATCCCCGGTAATGCGTTCTATCTGCGAAGTTACGACATATCTGCCAACCCGTTCTAACGCAGTGGTATTAGCCACCACAACCGGATTGACTGAAAAGCCCGTACCTGTTACGAATTGAGCGGGGTTAGCCAGAATTTCCTCATGTCCCGTCCCCGTTTCCCAGTACAGCCTGGCATCGACAGGGATTGCAGTAGCCGCGCCAATGGTTACCTCACCCGAACAAACCGTCTGACTGCCGGGCGCGGCGCTTAATTTTGGCAACGGGCGCACGGTAATGGTGAAGGGCTTGCCTGCTGATTCACAGCCGGTAGTTACATGGGTGGCATATACCGTTACTGTGGTCGAAATATCGTCAGATGAGGCGTCTTCGTTGGGATTGATTGTAAATCTCGGCAAAACAAACGGAGCTGTCGTTACTTCCGTATCAGTCATGTCCCATATTGATGGGGTGCCAATCGTCCAACGGTATTTACTCGCTGATACACCGCCTTCAACTGTCAACTCGATAGGCGGATTTACAGCTCCTGCAGTCGGGTTGGAAAAGACTTCATTGGAACAGGCGAGGATGTTATCAAGCGTACTTACCGCAGGCGCCTGTCTGATGGTAAGAAGATCCTGCGTGACGGCAGTTGAACAACCCGACAGTAAACTGTTAGTGACGATGATGGTAATCGGCGCCGTATACGTCGTGTAGGCAGGATTGGTATTGATGGCTTTGTCTGTAAAGGTTATTGAGCCGCTGTTACCTGAAAGTGCATGGATGTATGTATCGATGTCGGTTGGCGGCGTGGGGATACTCCAGGAAATATCGGAATCGACAGTAGTATGGAAACTGACAGGCATGAACTCTATTCCAGAACATACCGATTGCGGTAAATTCGTAATCAGCGGGCTGTCAAAAATGACTCTGGGTCTCGGATAAATGGTGATGCCCGAATTGACGAGGTTTCCATCGCATCCTTCATACACTGGAGTAACCGTCACATTGACCGTTCGGGTGGTATTATCCGAAGGCGTTGGCGGTGTGAAAGCAGGCAAATTGCCCGTACCGCTGTCTGATGTAAATCCTGCGTCAGCGTAATTGCCGGACAGGGTCCATGTAAAACCATATTCGGGAAGATCCGGAGCGGGAGGACCTGACGGTAGCGGGAAATCGGTTGTAAACCCGAAAGACGCGGGCGTATATGCCGTAGCCGGTTCGCTACATACGCTCATAGCTGCCCAACCAATCATCTGCGGCACACGTTTTACCGTTATATCGAAAGTGTTCGGGATGCTGGGACATTCATTCAATACAGCGGTAACCGTAATCGTAGCCGTGCCTTCAGCAAGCTGATAATTAGGGTCGGAGGCAGGGGAGTTTTGATTGTTGAGGATTTTGAACGTCGGTATGTAATTATTTGCCGAAGCAGTCAAATTGATATTGTCGCTGCCTGCAACAAGCGACCAGTTATAGGTGGTGACGCTTTCAGTGGATTGGAAATCGATTCGCGGCACATCATCGTTGTGGCAGAATCGCATATCCGCAGGCAATGTATTCGGGGTAACAATTTCCGGCTGTGCTGGCGTCGGCTTCACCTGAACAACAACATCCATGGTTTCGCCCTCGCAATTTTGGACATCGCCGTTGAGAAGCAACCATCTCGCATGAGGCGTCAGAGTGAAGATTCCTGTATTATTATCCAAGTGGTCAGGAGGAGCAGGCGCGGGATATGGAGCAGGCACAAACGAGGTGATAGGAGCAGTTCCTGATCCACTCGTAATANATGCTGCCGTCGAAATTGAAGTATTATCGAGTTCCCAATCTACCCATGTATAACTCGAAAGAGCAACTCCTCCGTCGAGGTTGGTGGTTATATTTCCAAAGGTCACCGTATTGGGCGGTCCCGGACAAACCGGATCAATGTTGTGCGTCGAGGTTACTTGGGGAAGCGGTCGTACCGTAAGAGCGAAAGACCTGTTGTCGTGCGAGATACATCCTGTGGTTGCATGTTTAGCAAATACCTGTACTGCGGTCGTCATGGACGCAACAGGAGCGGTGGTTTTGTTGGCGTACGTGGTAAAATCAGGCAAATAGGTGAGAATAAGCGGATCCGGATCAGGCGTAATCGAACTTGACGTTTTTGCATCTCCTTCCCACATTGCCGGATTGCCGATGGTCCAGTTATATTCGCTGACGTCCACATCGTTGATTACCGAAAGTAAGGTTTCTTTATTCGGATTGAGACCGCCATTAGCCTCGTCCGCCGTAATCAGTTCGTTGGAACAGGCTATGATAGCGTCGAGAGAACCCATCACAGGCGCCTGACCGATTTTAAGTTCGATGTTTTTAACTGCCTCACAACTGTTGCTTATAGATTTGGCTGTAACTTTTATGATACCTGTAAAAACATCGTTACCGCTGTTCATAACATCCCTTGCGGTAAAAAGCGCAGGGCGATCAAAGGTAATCGAAGAGGCTGTTCCATAATAAGAACCATCGAAATTGATTAGTCCGGGAGTGATCCCCATAGATATCTCTCCGCCGGTAACCCCATCGGAAACGACCAACTGATTGGGTTCCCACCTAAGCGTTGAGGCTACTCCTCCGGTACTTATATCAATGGTAAAGAGTTGGTCGCCCGAACATATCTCGCTCGGATTGTTGTTGGTCACAATAAGAGGGGGTGTTGGGTGAATGACAACAGTCATATTTTGGGGCGTACCCGTGCAACCATCATATTCAGGTGTTACCGCCACTATCGCGCTCATCTGGCTGCTGCCGGTGAGACTGCCTGTGAACGAGGGTAACGCAAACGGTCTTACGGAGGCGTTGTTGGATACGCCTGTAGCGGTAAGTCCAACTAAATTAGAAATAGTACCGTTGGTGTAATTGCCGACACTCCATCTATATACGGTATTTGCGTCATTGACGGTTACAGGGCTTGTCAACCTGAATGCGTCGGGAGTTATCGGAATGTCGCTACACTCATCTATATTGGTTAATGACGCCAACACCGGAGTCGGCTTCACTGCAATGGTGAATGTAAACGGTTCGCTTGGACAACTATTCACTACGGAACGAACTGCAAAGGTTGCCACGCCTGCCGTTGTGTTTTGGATTTTGAATGCACTAAGTTCACGATTACCGGTACCGGCATTAGCCATCGCCTTGTCGCCGATATCGGCGGTGTTGTCGATGGTCCATGTATAGGTGTTGCCGGTTGATAAAACAGGAAAATATATGTTGGGCACATTATCACCGTTGCAGAATATCAGTGAATTTGCTGTCGGAAACCAGGGCCAAGTCCCCGGAGCTGCGGGTGTACTGGTAAGATAAACGCCCGGAGCCTGACCACTAAATGTCGCTATGGCAGGCGTTGGAGGCGTAGGTTTCACCGTAACGGCAAACACATTTGCCGTTACGCTTGTACAAACGGGACCTCCACTTGCATAACTTGCCGTCGCGTTAAAGTTTCCCGTGCGAAGAGCGGAAGTGCTATTGGCTGTTACAAATTCAGGCGTAGCACCGGATCCTGTCGTAAGAGGTCCGCCTGAAGTTACCGAACCGACAATCGTACTTGTAGCATCATCGGCAAACGTCCACGTTACCTGTGTGTCGGTGGTTATATTGGCTGTGAATGTCTTTGCCGTTATGGTTGCGTCCGGACAAACCGTTTCTGCAGGTATTGAATTCACCGTCAACACAGGTCGCACATCAATAGTAAAAGGCATCTTTCCCGACTCGCAGCCGTTTTCGTGCTTTGCCCAAACCATTACATCTGCCTGAAGATTCGATGTGCCTGATGTATGATTCACGGTGGTAAACGTTGGAATACCCGCCGTTGGGGCGCTGTTTCCACTTACCAATCCGCCTGTGGATACCGCATCTCCTCCTACTGTCCAGTTATAGGCTTGGGTGGCGTCCAAATTAGCGGCAAGCATATTGGAAACATTGAAGGAAATACTATTGGCAGGAACCATGAAATTCGAACAGAAAACAGGATTGTCTAATGGTAAGGTCAGCAAAGGTCGCTGATTGACAATAAATTCTACGGTATGCGGCAGGCTGATACATCCGCCTGAAATTGCCGTGGCAGTAAACGATAACTTGCTACCGCTGTATTCGGAATGATCCAGAACAGCAGTAGAGTTGCTAAACGTAATCACTCCGTCGATTGTCATATTCGAGTAACCTGCGATGTAACTGGTGCCGGGGTCAGGTTGAAGACCAGGTGAGAAGGATATAGAGCTGAATGTAGAAGCCGTATTGATATAACCGTCATTAATGATGTCAATCGTAGGGATGGCGTCGCCCGCACATACTGAAATTTCAGTAGGAAGGGTGATCACCGGTGCCGGGTTGATGGTCAATGTAAAATCTTTTGATTCGCCCGTGCAGCCTGCATGTTCGGGAGTTATTGTGAAAACGGCGCTCAGTTGCGAACTGCCAAAAATATTGGCTGTGAAGGCGCTAAATAGCGAAATGGGAGTTATGGGGGTTCCTGTGGGGCTTTCCGGAGACCCCGGCGCCACAGGTAGCGTCCCCGCTTGCAATGGAAGTTCAACTTTGGTTCCATCGGCAAACCAATCCTCTGTTATTGCCCAATTAAATTTGGTATCGGCAAGAGTGGCACTGTACGGAACAAAACCCGCAGGCAAACCAACACTCGGAGAAGTAAACGGTAAGCCGCTGCATTTCTCAAGTGTTAACGTTGCAGCATCAAAATCAGTATCTGTGTGAGTAATCGAAACTTCCGGTTTAGGTTTCAAAACGACGGTAAAATTCAACGGATCGGCGGCGCACACCGAATTATCGGGTTTTACGCCAATCCCTGCTGCTACGCTCACATTGACCGTTTTGCTTTGGATAGAATTAGTGGCATGGTTGGCTTGAAACCCCCCGAAATCAAGACTTCCACCAACAGTAGTGGTGGTTAACGCATTGACACTGCCCCCTATGCCTACGGCGCCGGCAGCAGTCCAACTAAGCGATTCGTAAGACGCATCGTCTATTTCAGGGTTAGTGGTAAAGGTTATTGTTGGAATATTATCGCCCGGGCAATATACAAATGTGCCACCCGCAACCGCAACCGGCGGCGTGCCCAGCGAGGCTGGCGTTGCAATGATAACCGGCTTGGGAAGTACGTTGATAGTCAATGAATATGGTTGGCTTTCGCAATATGCGGGACCCTCGCCTTCGTTAGGGTCACCAACCTCCCAATTAATCATCTTTACATAGATGTCAAAAGTTGCTGTTTCTGTATCGGGTGTTCCGGTTGCACCGCTGGTTGAATTTCCAGCCGTGAACGAAATCGGACCAGTGCCTTCTGTAACGCCGTCTATTGCATCGGAATAACCGGCTTTAGTGGAAAAAATATCATCAGAGGCGGCGTCAATGGTCCAGTTTACGCTGACGTTGGCGCCACTGACGTTGGTAACAAACGGAACGTTCTCCACTGTCGCGCCTTCACACACGGTTTGCGCCGCCACACTTGAGGTCAGCACAGGCTCGGGACGCACCGTAATGCCAAAGGTCTGCGCGCCCGATTTGCAACCGTTGCCGCTGTGGGCGGTCACTGAAACGGTGGCGTTTCTATCGCCTATAATCGTTCCTGTCTTGTTGCCAACGGTCTTAAACGTGGGGAACAAGGTCGTCCCGGCTGCCAGCGTACCGTCATCGCCAAGCCCTGTCCACTCATCCGGGGCAGTCCCGCCTGATGTAGATTCCCACACGCCGGCGTTGCTGGTAGTCCATGAATAAGTTGTGCCTGTCGGAAGGGTTGTTTGTGCAGTTGCTTTACCTATTCCAATGGTTTTAACTAAATCCCCCGAACAGGCTATAACGCCGGCAGGTGAAATAGCCAAAGTGGGAGCCTGTTTCACGGTAAAATAATAGTCCTTATCGAACTGTGCAACACAACTACCCATACCGGCGACTGAAGTTACAACGCCGTTTAAGATTAATTTCTCACTATAACCCGCAACATCATTGATATTAACGGAAGTGGCGGCAGTAGGGAATGTAATGGTATTGCCTGATAGGAACGCATTGGTCGTTGAATTTGCATCATAAGTCGCAGGTTTTTCAAAACCCAAATTCCATGCGGCAATGGTCACGGTACTGAGCACTGTAATATTGCTGCCGTTATTGAAGTTTTCACCCGAACATACTTCAAGATCGAGACCGGCAGGTAGAGAAATAACAGGCGTGGGATTGGCAATAACGGTTATATCAACCTTGTCGCCCTC
>JGI24702J35022_10001043_pt1 | contig 17321 bp, 13 predicted proteins | sample TergutTh196P4_FD_35022 | JGI IMG/M metagenome (IMG submission 35022)
CCCCGGCCGCCCCGGTTTCTTCCGTCGCCGCCGCCTGCTCGATTGGCTCGGCCGCTCCGTCAACAGGCTCGCCCGCGCCACCCGGTGCGTCCGGTGGAGCCTCCGTGGCGTCGAGCAGCTCGTCAAGGTCCTCGCCATCATCCGCCTGCTCTCCATCTTCCACATCGTCCGCCGTCTCCGGCGTGGTTGGTTCATATGACGATGCAAGGTTGGGGCCTGTGAATGTCCCATTCAGCTTGCTGAGGACTCTTTCATATTCCGGAGTGTCTATCTCATACGCGACCGGGCGATAATCATTGATGCTCATGTCGCCGCTGACCGAGCAAGGCATATTGGCAGGACCGAAGACAGATATTTCCCCATTTACGTCGCGTTTTATCGTAACCATTGCGAGGACGGTGTCCTTGTCCCGGGGGTTCGTGTTGCCCCCGAAAGTCCAGTTCGCCAAGCTATAATATATCAAACCGTCTTTGTACTCTTCCATTTCCTGCAATGTGTGCGGATGCGTGCCCATCACAATATGGGCGCCCGCGTCTATCGCCGCGCGTCCGACCTGGCGTTGCCAGGACGTTGGGTGGTACGATCCTTCATCGCCCCAGTGCAAGGCCATGATAATTACTTCCGCGCCCGCGTCTTTCATCTCGGACGCGGCTTTTTTTACGTCCGAATCATTGGCGAGATTCTTTGAATACACGCCGATTTTCAGCCCACGCTCCGTCGTGAAAAGGCGCCATCCGCCGTTCGGCGCAAAGCCCACGCCATGCTCCGTGAGTATGTCCTGCGTGTCCGAATAGCCGGTCTGGCCATAATCCATCGTGTGGTTGTTGCCAAGCGCGACGCAGTCGATGCCAGCTTCCACCAATATGTTCACATATTCGGGCGGAGCGCGGAAGCGGTACGTTTTTTGCTGCGGAATATTATAATCCGAAATCACGCATTCGAGATTGGCTATGACAAAGTCGGCATCGTCCAAAATAGGCTTGACCATGCTGAACGGGTATGCGTAGTCGTCACCGACGATCCTTTCATACGCGCGCGCGCCTCCTTTGGACCCATGGTCGCTGGCGAGCACGCAATCGCCCATCATGGCAATCGAGAAGAATTCATCGGTCGGCTCGGGAGGCTCTTCGGGCGTCGGCTCCGGAGGTGTCGCCAAAGGTGCTTCCGGGGGCGTATCAATCGGGTCGTCGGGGGTGGTGATCGGCGTTTCGTCGATCTCCGGCGATGTTTCGCTGATTGTCTCTGGAGGAGGCGACGGCTCCGATTCGGGCGTGTTTGCTCGCGGCGATAGTACGTTGCTGCCGATGAGCACGCAGACTAACACGATGATAATTATCGCTGCGCTTGCGATGCCTCCGCGCGTGCGTTTTTGTTTTGTCATGCTAACCTCACTGTAGTCGTTGGTCTGTTTGTCGTGGAATATAGCGGAATGTTGTGAGCATCGTCCCCTGCATGGAGCGCGGACGCCTCGTGAGTGCGCGGAAACCACAGGTGTGCGCGGAAGCACCAGGTCTATGCAGGCTAGGAGCGTCCGATCTCCTGCGCTTCGATGAGCAGCTGCTGCTTAATATCCCATAATTTCTGCGAGAGGTCCACGTAATATGTCTGCGGATTTTCAAAACGCTTGACCTCGTCCCATAAGAGCCCGACTTGGTCCATGCAATATGAGCGTATCTGCTCGATATCAGGCTGCGAATAGACAAGCGCCCCGTTCTTGAATATTGGGACGAGCAGTTCTTTTGTGTAGAAGCCGGTCAGCGTTTTTGTCTTCCATGTGGACAACGGGTCGAAAATCGTATGCGGCGACCCTTCGTCGATGGTTTCGTCGTATACGCACAATTCGTCCGCGAGCGCGATGCCGCTGTCCTTGTCATAAAAGCGGTACGCCTTTTTATAATGCGGATTGGGGATTTTCGTCAAGCTCTCGCTGACCTTAATCCTTGGCTTGATGATGCCGTTCTCGTCTTCAATGGCGACCAGCTTATACACGCAGCCGAAAACGGGGTCGCTCTTTGCCGTGATGAGCCGCTCTCCCACGCCAAAAATGTCAATTTGCGCGTTCTGCATCGCGAGGTCTTTTATGAGATATTCATCAAGCGCGTTCGAAGCGACGATCTTGCATTGATGGAGGCCCGCGTCGTCGAGCATTTTCCTGGTTTGTTTCGATAGATATGATATATCGCCGGAATCCAATCTGACGGCGCATGTCGTTATCCCACGTGGGAGCAGCACTTCCTTGAATGCCCTTATCGCATTCGGCACGCCGCTTTTTAATGTGTTATATGTGTCGACGAGCAAGGTCGTGTTGCGGGGATAAAGCTCGCAATATGTCTTGAATGCCTCGTATTCCGTGTCGAACATCTGCACCCACGAGTGCGCCATAGTCCCGCTTGTCGGGATTGAGTAGAGCATGTCGCTCAACGTGCATGACGTGCCCGCGCAGCCGCCGATATATGCGGCCCTGGCGCCGATGATCGCGCCCTCCGTGCCTTGGGCGCGCCGAGTGCCAAACTCCCAAACCGTGCGCCCCTGTGCCGCCCTGACGATCCTGTTGGCTTTTGTAGCAATCAACGATTGGTGGTTCAGCGCCAGGAGGATGAAACTCTCTATCAGCTGCGCCTCGATGATCGGCGCCTTGACGGTCATTAGCGGCTCGTTAGGAAACACCGGCGTGCCTTCAGGAATCGCCAGAATGTCGCCCGTAAAACGGAACGTTTTGAGGTATGAAAGGAAGCCGTCGCTGAAAATGTTCTTTGAGCGCAAGTGCTCGATGTGCTCGTCGTCGAAACGTAGGTTTTCGATGTATTTTATAACCTGCTCGAGCCCCGCTGATATAGCGAACCCGCCCTCATCGGGCACCGAGCGGAAAAAGACGTCGAAGTATGCGTTCTTTTTGTAGAAGCCGTTGCTGAGGTATCCGTTGCTCATTGTGAATTCATAGAAGTCGCAGAGCATTGACAGATTGTTTTCTTCCAAGTTGATCACCTCGGTATGTTGTGGGGGAACGAGCTGCGGTCAGCGCTTTGCGTGCTCAAGCTCGTCGCGCAGCTCCTGCGGCACCTTCTTGCCCGAGACCTCGATTTTCTGAATAATGTTGGACAAAAGCTTGATGCGCTGGTGCTGCTTGACGGTGAAACGCTTGGACAGATCGGCATATCGCGGGATGGTCTGTATGAGCTTTTCCCTTATCTCAGCCGGGAACGGGCAATAAAGGAACAACAGCCTGCACGCGGCCTTGTTGAGGCGCTGCATGCCTTTTGCCTCGTATTGGAGCCAATCCGCGTAATTTGAGACGTACACCGTCTTGTAATTGTTCCTCGCGCGGGTGAGCTCAGTCTTAATCGCAGCTTTGATCTCCTGCGAGAGTTCGCGGTTCGTTTTGTAAAACTGCAAGTAGTCGCAATATTCGCTCGTGAGCGAGGGGTCGGTGACATCGCCCCACCTGGCTCCCTGGATGCGCTTGCACATCTCCCAGCGGAACTCGGCGGTCAGCTGTATTACGACCGACTTCATGTCAGTTTGCAAGAACAGGGGCATGAACATGCGCGAGGGCGTCGTGCGGACTTTTCCCGCGATTTCCTGCCACATGATCCCCCTTGTGCCGATATTCGGCATCAATATGATTTCAGGCAGAACCTCGACGCTGATAAAGTTGTCCGTGATCCCGAGCGGGCGGTTTACATAAGCGGTTTCGCGATAGAACGCAGAGAAATCCAGGCTGCGAATCTCGTCAATCGCCGATTTGAGCGCCTCAGGCCTCACGAGCGAGGCGTCCGGCCTCCGCTGCACGTTCTGGTCTGAAAACACGGGGCAGAACAGCGAAACTGCGCCGGACGTGATCCTGTTGACGACGGGAAACGCGTTCTCCATCTCGTATCGCAGCTTGCCTTCTGTATCGGCCAACAGTCGGGTCTCTTCTTTTGCGTCAATGGTGCCCTCATTTTTCATATTCCGCAGATATTCGGTATAATCCATATCAAACTCGCTGCGGCTGGGCTCCTTTTGGCCCTCATATACCGCTGTCATCCATTCACGGAGAGTGAATATGCCCGCTTCCGGATCTCCCTTGAAAGAATCTGCGATGGAATATAAATAGTCAGCATTGTCATATCCGGCAAGCTTCGCATCGACATAGCCAAAGTTGAGGAACATATTGATTATTGTCGGCGGGGTGGGGTCATTGATGCTTTTAATGAAGACTTGGTTATATATGCCATAAAACTTCTTTGTTAGCTCTCGGCGCGTCGAGCTGGCGTTTTCCTCGGAACTGCCTCTGTCCGAAAGCTCGGTGTAGTCCCTGACCAAGCGAGCGAACTCGCTGCATACATCAACGTCGCAGCCGGAGTATTCGAGGATCGCGTCCAGCGAGCCGACCAGGTTTTGTTTGGCGCCCTCCGCTGAGCCTGCAGCCTCTTCCGGCGCCGAAGCATCGATTGCGGCTCTTTTTCCCTCCAGGAGCTTTTTATACGCATCGAGGCGTTTATTATAATATGAGCGGTCTATGCCCGTCATCTTTTGAAGAGCCTTTGTCAGCCGTGCGATGAGCGGCTCTATTGCCGCGTCGGCATCTTTAAGGCCGGCCGAATTTACGTGCAGATCTGTGATGAGCGAAAAAATGTCATATTCGCCGTCTGCGAGGAAGAGCGCCGAAACGTTTTTGATGTAATCCTGGTACTCCATGCAAGATTGAATAGCCTGCGTGAGGTCTTCCAAGCCTCTGCTGAAAAATCCATATGACAAGCCGGTGTTGCCGTGGAAAAATGCCTTGCGCGCAGCGGCATCCATGTCTTTCAAATCGGAATAGTAGTCCGCCAGCCACTCCTCCGCCGGCTCGGCGTCCGTGAACTGTTCCAACTCCGCGATGCCGGGCAGCTGTTTGGAAGCAAACGCATATCGTGAGCACAACTGCTCATACTGCGCAATTACATCGGTGGCGAGGTTAAAAACCTGTGCCGCCTCATGCTCGAGCGAAGCACGATATTGCAAGCAATCTGCGGCTTTTCGGCACACAGCGTCGATGATCAGGATCGCGGCGTCCGAGTTGCTGTGCATCAAAGTTTCCAGATTTTCGATGCCGCCATACGTGTCCGTGATGACTGCGGTGTCCGTGATCGCTATATATGTGAGGCTGTATATGCCGGTGCACAGGTCCTGCACGCCGAGCATGTCGCCCTTTTCATATGTCAGCAGATGCCCGTTGAGGGAGGCCTCGACGCGCCCCTTTGCGATGAACGAGAGGTTTTGCAGCGGCTCGCCTTCGTTGCAGATGAGGGATCCTTGGGTGTATTCGACTAATGGCATTCTATATATCCTTTCCTGCTATTCACGCCCTTGCGCTCTGAGGCGTAATTTTCGTTGTTTGTTGTGGTTGCGGTCGAAAGCCGCCGTATGGTATACTACGTCTAACGCGCGCGAAGCGCGGTGCGCCACCATCTTTACATTCTACATTTTCATACGCAACTATGCAAGCGAAATGACAAATTATAACTACTGTTCACGTCCACCTCACCGGGCGTGAATTGCAACAAATTATAGGAGGTTCTTTTATATGTCAAATCTAGAATTGCTGCCCCCATTCACAGGCCCGCTCGAAGAGTTTCCGTCCTCCCCCGAAATGCCCGCAGGCGTCAAAAGCGTGACGTGGAAAGACGAAGAAAGCTGCTTCATAGATTTCAGGTTCGACGTCCAGTATGACGAGCGCGACGGCGAAAAGCTGCATTTGCAAATTCTCATGCCTTCCGATGACATGATGGAGATGCCGCCAAAAAAGAAGCGCCCGCTGATCGTGTATATACCTGGATCGGCGTGGCACAGACAAATGGTCTACATTACGCTGCCGAGGATGATCCGCATCGCGGAGCGCGGGTGGGCAGTGGCGATCGTGCAATACCGCCCAAGCGAGGTCACCGGGTTCCCGGCGCAGATTGAGGATGCGAAATCCGCCATCCGGTTCATGCGCAAGAATGCCGAAGAATACTGCATCGACCCAGACAGGGTGGTGTTGTGGGGCGACTCCAGCGGCGGACACACCGCCGTCATGGCGGCGATCACCGGCGATGGGCTGCTTGATAACGGCCTGTATGGCGAGTTCTCATCGGCCGTGAACTGCGTTGTGGACTGGTTCGGGCCCTCCGACGTGTCGAAGATGGGCTATTATCCGAGCACGATGGACCATGGCGGGGCCGACAGCCCCGAGGGATACCTGCTTGGCTGCGTTGACGTGATGGAGAATATCGATCTTGCCGAGAAGGCATCGCCGATGTACTATCTCGATAATGGAAAGAAAGCCCCGCCGATAATCATCATGCATGGATCGAGCGACGAGGTCGTGCCGTTCAACCAGTCGTGCATGCTCTATGAAAAGCTGATAGAGCTCGGCATGGTCGTCGAGATGTATAAGCTGGAAGGGGCGCATCACGGTTACAACGGGTTTAACAGCACAGAGGCATATGATGCCGTGATGGCGTTCGTAGCGAAGCACGGGGGCTGAACCGCTTAGCAAGACCAACGTGGGGGGGCGGAACCCCCGCGTTATATCTCACCCCCACGTTAGATCTCACCCCCACGTTGTATCTCAGCGTATGCCTATATACTCGTCATATGTCATTGCGCGGTCGATGATCCCGCCATCAGCAAACTCAATTATGCGGTTCGCGACCGTCTCGATAAGCTGATGGTCATGCGTCGTGAAAATGACGTTGCTCCCAAAGTCGCTCAGCCCATTATTGAGCGCCGCGACGCTCTCGAGATCGAGATGGTTCGTCGGCTGGTCCAAAAGCAGAATGTTTGCCCCCGAAAGCATCAGCCGCGACAGCATGCACCGCACCCTCTCCCCTCCCGAGAGCACATCGACCCGCTTATAAACATCATCGCCGGTAAAAAGCATCCGCCCCAGGAACGTGCGCAAGTAACTCTCCCGCTTGTCTTCGGAATATTGTCTAATCCAATCGATAATGTTCAGATCGCTGCCGTCGAAATATTCCGTATTATCCTTCGGGAAATACGCCTGCGTCGTGGAAGCCCCCCATTTGACCTCCCCCTCGTCAGGCTCCATTTCGCCGCTCAAAATGCTGAACATTGTCGTGATCGCGTTCTCATTCCCGCCAATGAACGCGATTTTATCGTCGCGCCCCATTATGAAGCTGATCTTATCAAGCACTTTGACGCCGTCGATCGTTTTCGACACATCGGTGACGAACAACCTGTCCTTCCCCGGCTCGCGATCCATCTTAAACCCGACCCAGGGGTATCTGCGCGACGACGCCGGCATCTCCTCAATGACAATTTTATCAAGAAGCTTCTTACGGGAAGTCGCCTGCCGCGACTTCGATTTGTTTGCGGAAAACCTGCGGATGAACTCCTCCAGCTCTTGGATTTTATCCTCGGTTTTCTTGTTCTTCTCCTTAATGAGCTTCTGCATAAGCTGGCTCGAATCATACCAGAAATCATAATTGCCGACATACATCTTAATCTTGGCAAAGTCAATATCGACAATATGCGTGCAAACAGTATTGAGGAAAAACCGGTCGTGAGCGACGACGATCACGGTCCCCTCATAATCCATCAGGAACTCTTCCAGCCACACGACCGAATTGACATCAAGATTGTTCGTCGGCTCGTCAAGCAATATTATATCAGGCGCGCCAAACAACGCCTGCGCCAGCAAAACCTTGACCTTCTGCCTCGGCTCCAGCTCGCTCATCTGCGCCTCATGTAGCGCCGTGGCTATCCCCAGCCCCTGCAACAACTGCGACGCATCGGACTCCGACTCCCAGCCGCCCAGCTCCGCATACTCCTCTTCAAGTTCCGCCGCGCGAATGCCATCCTCATCGGAAAAATCCTCTTTGAGATAAATCTCGTCTTTTTCGCGCCCGCATTCATATAACCTTTTGTTCCCCATAATCACGGTTTCGATGACGGTATTATCATCATACATATTCTGTTCCTGCTTCAAAACGGACATGCGCACTCCCGGAGTGATGTCCACGCTTCCGCCGGAATGCTCCATCTCCCCCGCCAGGATTTTCAGAAATGACGACTTGCCGGAGCCATTCGCGCCGATAATGCCATAGCAGTTTCCGGCGGTAAATTGCAGATCGACATGCGAAAAAAGCGTCGTGTCCCCAAACTGGAGGCTCAGATTATTAACAGTAATCAAAACAAACCCACCCTTTAACGATGATGAATAACATGCTACAATGATGCTGTATCTATTTAGGTATCTTGTATTGTGAATCCGGGAAAGGCAGTGCAGACGGCAGCATGAGGCGATTTCGCTGAAAACAAGCGCGAATTTGGCGCAGCGCAGCCGTAAAAACGGCATGGATGCCGTTTTAGCCGATTCACGGCACGGACGCCGTGTAGAGGCGCTAGGCGGAGCAAGTCAAAGGAGTGCTATGTTTTCGCGAAATCCAGCCGTAGCTGCCGGATGCACTGCCTTTCTCGGATGAACCTGAATAGATAAATCATCATATCAATTATAACATACATCCTTCAATAGCGCATAAAAATTTGATTGTTCCGCAAAACCATGATACAATGATTGCAATCAACCCCCCACAGGAGGCAGAAGCAATGCCATACTTATTCGCAGTCATCGCAATACTCGTGGTCGCAAACTTCTACCTGCTCTTCAGACGCAGGAACAAAGGCCGCAACGTCGGCAAAACTGCAAAAGCACAACGCGAGGCTCAAGTGAAGCACCATGCCGACCTCGTGCGCAAGCTCGACCGCGAACAAGAAGACGCAGCCAGGCGCGTGGAACTCCGCAACAAAACTTTGGAAATGTACGAACAAGTCAAAACAAACTCCGCCGAAAAAGAAAAAGCAGAAAACGCAGACAGCGTGGCACATACAAACGGCTCTGATGGCTCCCCGGACGGCGCAGACAGCGCAGACAGCGCGCAACACACTGACGTTCCGGACAGCGTGGACAGTGCAGACCATGCAGGCAACTCCGACAGCGAGGAACGCACCGCATCTGCTCAGGACAAATAATATCCTGCTAAAACAATATGAAACGCTCGCGGCCGCTCCAAAGGCCGCGAGCGCAACTATATCCGAAAACTAACGCGAGATACCTACCCATTACCGAAACGCCGCTTGCTCCGGCCCAATGCGTTTTCTACCTCTAGGCCTGCGCCGCCAAGTCAAATTCAATCTTCCCGTCCCTGGCAACCACCAGCACAGTCTCGCCCTCCTTAATGCTCCCGTCAAGCATCTTCTCAGCAGCCAAATCCTCCACGGAACTCTGGATCGCCCTTCGCAGCGGCCGCGCGCCGTAAATCGGGTCAAACCCCAATCCCACCAGCAAATCTATTGCCGAATCGTCTACGGCCATAGTAATCCCGATCGATTCCATGCGCCCCTTGACCATATCGAGCATCTTCGAGCAAATCTCCTTGATATCATCGCGGCTCAGCTTATGGAAAACAATCGTCTCATCGATCCTGTTTAGGAACTCCGGCTTGAAAAGCCGCTTGACCTCTTCCATCACAGCTTCCTGGATCTGCTCGAATTCCGCCCTGCCGCTGTCATCATCGCCGGAACTGAACCCCAGCTTCGTGCGCTTCTCGGTGATATTGCGCGCGCCCGCATTGGAAGTCATGACAATGATGGTGTTCTTGAAGTCCACATGGCGGCCCTGCGAATCTGTCAGCACGCCATCTTCCATAATCTGTAGCATAATGTTGAAAACATCCTCATGCGCCTTCTCAATCTCGTCAAAAAGGAGCACGGAATACGGCCGGCGGCGAACCTTCTCCGTCAAGTGGCCGCCATCGTCATATCCGACATATCCGGGCGGAGAGCCAATCAGCTTCGACGTCGTGTGCTTTTCCATGTATTCCGACATGTCGACTCGCAGCATGGCGCTCTCGTCCCCAAACATCGCCTCGGCCAACGCCTTGCACAGCTCGGTCTTCCCGACGCCGGTCGGCCCCAGGAACAAGAACGAGCCTATCGGTCGCTTCGGGTCCTTCAGCCCGACCCTGCCCCTCCGCAGCGCCTTTGCGACCGCAGTGACGGCAACGTCCTGGCCGACGACGCGCCTGTGCAGCGCCTCCTCCATGTTCAAAAGCCGTTCGCCCTCGTCCTGGTTGATGCTTGTCACGGGAATGCCCGTCCAACCGGCGACGACCTCCGCGATATCCTCCTCGCCCACGCACCCCGAATTGCCGCTCTTCGCGACCTCCCAAGTCTTGCGCGCGTTCTCGATGGCTTCGTTCAAGTCCTTTTCCTTGTCCCTCAACCCGGCGGCGCGCTCAAAATCCTGGCTCTGCACGGCAGCCTCTTTTTCGTTCGCCAAGGCCTCCTTCTGCGCTTCCAAATCCTTTAAGTCGGGAGGCAGCCTCAACGAATTCATCCTGACTCGCGAAGACGCCTCATCGATCAAATCTATCGCCTTGTCCGGCAGGAACCTGTCGTTGATGTATCTGCTCGACATCTTCACGGCCGCATCGATCGCCTCATCGCTGATCTTCAGCTTATGGTGCGCCTCGTACCTGTCTCGCAAGCCTTTCAGGATTCGTACAGATTCCTCTTGCGAGGGCTCGTTGATGGTCACGGGCTGGAACCGACGCTCGAGCGCGGCATCCTTTTCCACATGCTTTCTATACTCATTGAGCGTCGTCGCCCCGATGATCTGCATCTCGCCACGCCCCAATGCGGGCTTGATAATATTCGCGGCATCGATGGCCCCTTCGGCCGCGCCCGCTCCGATTATGGTATGCAGCTCGTCGATGAATAAAATGATGTCGCCCGACTTCATAACTTCCTCGATCGCAGTCTTGATGCGCTCCTCAAACTCGCCCCTGTACTTCGTCCCGGCGACCATGCCGCTGAGGTCGAGAGTCACAATACGCTTGTTCAGCAGCGTCTCCGGCACGTCGCCCGTGACGACGCGCTGCGCCAGCCCCTCCGCGATGGCGGTCTTCCCGACCCCCGGCTCCCCGATCAGCACGGGATTGTTTTTTGTCCGCCTCGATAAAATCTGGACGACGCGCTGGATTTCATCCTCCCTGCCAATGACAGGGTCAAGCGTGCCAAGCGCGGCCGCATCCGTCAAATCGCGGCTGAACTGGTCCAAAGTCTTCGTCTCGCTCTTGCCTTGCCTGCCGGCTGCCGCCGGACTCTTCACGGGCTTGTACACATTGCTCCTGAAAACATTTACGATATCAGTGTACATTTTGTTAAGATCGGCGCCGGTCACAAGAATCAGCTTCGCGGCCACGCTGTCATATTCACGCAGTATGCCCAGCAAAATATGCTCCGTGCTGACATACCCGTGCCCCAGTCTGTTCGCTTCCATTGCCGCCGTCTCGATAATATGCTTCGCGCTCGGCGTCAACCCCTGCAGCGCCGATTCGCTCGTGGCCCCGCGCCCGACGTTCTTAACGATCAGGTCATAGATCAGCTGGCTCTCCAGCCCCGCTTCGCGCAGAATCTTCGCCGCGACTCCGCCCCCCTCGCGGGCGAGCCCGAGCAGTATATGCTCGCTGCCGACGTAATTATGCCCCAGCTCCGACGCGGCAGCCTGCGCGTGCTCGAACGCCGCCCTTGCCCGCTCGGTATATCTATCTTCAAATCTCATATCACACTTCCTTTTATGTAACAGATACAGTTACAGTTTCAGTTACAGTCGCAGGCACAAAGGTGCTATTCCCCTGCCTCCATCTGACGGATCTGGTCCCGTAACTCCGCAGCCTTTTCAAAATCATCTTTATCCGCGGCAAGCCGCATCTGTTCGCGCATGATGTTGATCTCGCGGCGCTTTAACATTTCCTGGTCGATCTCAGCGGGCTGCGCCTGCTGCGCGGGCTCCGCGCAATTGCAATCGCCCTGCTCCTCCGCCCCCATGCAGCGCTCCTCGCCCCCGGCGATCCTCTGCGGCATGAAAGCGACCATCGGCGCTCCGAACAAACTCCAGCCAAAAGGCCCCAATGCTCCAATCTGCTGCCGGGGCATGAACCCGTTGCGCCCCCCGAAAATCGGCATGAACCTGTCAAACATACCGCCAAAGTCAAACATGCTTTCAAAGTCATATCCGGACTCTGTGGCGCATTCGGAGCATAGATGCGTTTCCGTCACGGCCCCGTTTACATTCGATGAATAATGAAAATTGATCTCATTCTTTCCGCATTTCTGACATTTCATAATTAAAACCTCCTAATTTTACAATAGATAAATTAACAATTGCTTCAGTATGCTCGCCCTAAGCACGTCGCGCAAGTCAGGCGGTGCAGGACGCAGCGCGTTGTTTCCCGTCGCAGATAAAATCAACCTGGTCTCAGAGTCGCTTATGATGCCGCTTTGCCTCAAATTCGCCATCAAGGCCGTGACGGTGTTGACATCGACAGTGTCGCCTATAGCATTCACAGTGTGCATGATCAGGCGCTCCGGTTCCATCTCTACCCTTGTAATACGGATGTATCCTCCGCCTCCTCGCCTGCTCTCCACGATATACCCATGCTCAGGCGAAAACCTTGTCGAGATCACGTAATTGATCTGGCTCGGCACGCAATTGAACCGATTTGCGAGTTCCGCCCGCTGCAGCTCCGCGGTCCCGCCCGTCTCGCTGAGCATATCGTCGATGAAGCCTGCGATGATATCGCTGATTCTCATACATACCTCCATTTGACTTTGACTATCTTTGACCTTGGTTGGATTCTACCTCACAACGCGCAGCTATGCAAGCACCGTTTTGACCTTTTCTGACCATTATGCTCGCCAAAATTCGGCAATACCTTGCCTATGCTGCAAAATACGCAATATTTCGTTAATTTTCGCGATATTTCTCCATTTTCCAAAATTTTATCGTCAAGGCTCTATTTTTGTTTAAACATACAAAGTTGAAAAAACACACACTTTAATGTTGATTCTTTCGCGCCGATGTATTAAGCTATCTCCATTCCGCAAAATCAATTTCAATTCACGCACTGTGAATCAGCAACAAAACGAATGGGGGCACGTTCCGGCCGCCGCCCTGGCTTTCAGGGCGATTCCTGCCGAACGTGGATGGGGGAGCAGCATTGTTGGGCAACTCATATATTGAACAATATAGATCATACCTGACAGACGAGCGTAAAATGTCTGCAAACACCATTGCCTCGTACATGCGGGACATCAACCAGTTTGCCGTTTTTTACATAAATGGCGGCAACGCTGACCTCATAGAGGTCACTGAGGGCGATGTCCGCTTGTTTTTGGAATGGCTCGAATCCAACGGCCGCTCTCCTGCCACCGTCTCGCGCTGCACGGCCTCCCTCAAGCTGTTCTTCGCCCGAATGCAATGCGAGGGCCATATCCAATGCAGCCCTGCTGCCTGCGTTTCAAAGAGCTCCGCCACAAAAAAGCCGCCCAAGGTGCTTACGGGAGAAGAAATAGACAAGCTCATAGAGCAGCCCGACACCTCCGATGTCAAAGGCATTCGCGACAAAGCGATGCTCGAGACGCTTTACGCCACAGGCATCCGCGTCAGCGAGCTCGTTGCGCTGGACGAGACGGACGTCAATCTTTCCACAGGGTTGATCACCTGCCGCAACGGCAAAGAACGGGTCATCCCCATTTACGATGCCGCCGTCAAAGCGATCCGCATCTACTTGTCCACAGCGCGCGCGCAGCTCGTATCCCCAGACGAAACCGCCCTGTTCGTCAATACAAGCGGCCGGCGAATGTCGCGCCAGGGCTTCTGGAAAATTCTCAAAGGCTATGCTGAGGACGCGAATATCAGCGATGACATAACTCCCCTCATGCTGCGGCACTCATTCGCCGCGCATCTGCTTGAAAACGGCGCTGACCTTCGTTCGCTGCAGGAGATGCTCGGCCACGCCGACATTTCTTCCACGCAGGTCTACGCGCGCGTTATCAAAAAAAGCCTCAAGGATGTATATAAAAAAGCGCACCCCAAAGCATAAGAGGCGCCGGGGCGCCCATTATTTTTAGGAGGACCTCATGAAAGACGAAACAAAATGCCTGCATTCGGGCTACACCCCGAAAAACGCTGAGCCGCGCGTCGTGCCTATCGTGCAAAGCACGACCTACGTATACGACTCGACGGAGGCCGTCGGCGCAGTTTTCGACGAGCCGACGCACAGCCTGATCTATTCCCGCTTCGCAAACCCCACCGTCATGGCGGTCGAGAACAAGATCGCCGACCTCGAGAGCGGCATCGGCGCCATGTGCACGTCATCGGGCCAGGCCGCCACTCTGCTGTCGATACTCAACTTATGCAACGCCGGGGACAGCTTCATCAGCACGTCTCAAATATATGGCGGGACTGTCAACCTCTTTTCATATACGCTTAAGAAATATGATATAGAATGCATCTTTGTGGACTGCGACGCGGACGAAAGCCAAATTCACGCCGCGTTCAAGCCAAACACGAAGCTCGTATTCGGCGAGACTCTCGCGAACCCCGCGCTCACTGTCCTGGATCTGGAAAAATTCGCCAAAATCGCGCACGCGCACAATGTCCCGCTCATTATTGACAGCACGTTCGCGACGCCCGTGTTGTGCAAGCCGATCGAATACGGCGCGGACATCGTCGTGCATTCCACCTCAAAATACATGGACGGCCACGCGCTCCAGGTCGGCGGGGTCATCATTGACAGCGGCAATTTCGACTGGTCATCCGGCGACTTCCCCATGATCACTACCCCCGACGAATCATATCACGGCATCACCTACACCGACGTGTACGGCAAAAGCGCGTATATCATCAAAGCGAGGATGCAGCTCATGCGCGACTTCGGCGTCTACCCCTCGGCGCATTCCGCCTTCCTCCTCAACCTTGGCCTCGAAACGCTCGCCCTCCGCATGCAGCGTTATTGCGAAAACGCCATCGTCGTCGCGAAGCACCTGAAAGCCTCCGACAAAGTTGAGTCCATATGCTACCCCGGGCTGGAGGACGACAAATATTACGCCCTCGCGCAAAAATACCTCAAAGGCGCGAGCGGGGTCATCTCATTCGTCGTCAAGGGTGGAAAGAGCGCGGCCATCAAATTCATGGACTCGTTGGAGCTCGCGTCAAACCAAGTGCACGTCGCGGACATACGCACTTGCGTGCTTCACCCCGCAAGCGCGACCCACCGGCAGCTCACGGACGAGCAGCTCGTCGCGGCCGGCGTCAGCCCCGGTATGATCCGTTTCTCAGTCGGGCTGGAGCATATCGACGACATAATCGCCGACATCGATCTCGCCTTGAAAGCGCTGTAGCGCATTTCCTCAGACCATATACCGACGGCGCCGCAAATCATGCGGCGCCGTTATAATTCTTCCCCCCGTCATTCTGCGCGCAGCCCCCCGTCATTCTGCGCCATTAAGGTTCTATACTTCCCGTACTGCGCCGCGCCAACGACCGCATCCACCTCGATATACTCGTCCAAATACCTCGTATCGGTGACGGAGCACTCCCTGTGCAAGGCATCGACCATCCCCGCCTTGTCATATGGCAAACGGATCGTCACGCTCTTCTTTTGCGCGGCAAGAGCCTCTTCGACGACAGCCAGCAGCTTCCCGATCCCCTGCCCCGTTTTCGCGGAAATTTCCACAGCCATCTCGCCGCTGAATCTGACATCGTCGCTCAAAATGTCGCATTTATTATATGCCTCGATGCGCGGAGTCTGCGATGCCCCCAGCTCCTCGATCAACTCATTGACTATGCGCGCCTGCTCCTGCCATTCAGGGTGCGAGGCATCAATCACATGCACGAGCAAATCGGCGTATTTCAGCTCCTCGAGCGTCGCCTTGAAAGCCTCGACCAGATGGTGCGGCAGCTTCCGGATGAAACCAACGGTGTCCGAAATCAACGCTTCCATCGTGTCGCTGACATCAAAGCGGCGCGTTGTCGTGTCTAAAGTATCGAACAGCCTGTTCTCCGCCTGGATGCCCGCTCCCGTCAAGGTGTTGAGAAGCGTCGACTTTCCCGCATTCGTATACCCGACAAGCGCGACGACTGGAACGCTGTTCTTCTCCCGCAGCCGCCTCTGAGTGTCCCTCGTCCTGATGACCTCGTCCAGCTCCTCCTCCAGCTTGGCAATTTTTCGTCTGATATGCCTCCTGTCGCTTTCAAGCTGCGTCTCTCCCGGGCCGCGCGTGCCGATTGGCGCGCTCGTCCCCGTTTGGCTGGTCAAATGCTTCCACATGCCCGTCAGCCTCGGCAGCAGATACTTGTACTGCGCCAGCTCCACTTGAAGCCTGCCCTCTCTCGTGCGCGCCCGCCCCGCAAAGATATCCAAAATCAAAGACGAACGGTCAATGACGCGCAAGTCCAAATCCTCGGCCAGCGCGCGCATCTGCGACGGCGACAGCTCATTGTCGAACACCGCAAGCGTGCATTCGTTGTCTTCCGCCAAAGCCTTCAACTCCTTCACCTTCCCATCGCCGATGAACGTGCGCGGTTCAGGCGTCTTACGGTTCTGGAGCACCCTGCCGATGCAGACTCCCCCCGCAGTCTCGAGCAGTGCTTCCAGCTCGTCCAGGCTCTCCTCCGTCGAACGCTCCCTTATGTCCATGCTGTCAGCTGCAAGCCCTGCGATGACAGCCCTTTCAGGCTCATTTCCAATATTATCTTTTTCTATCATAAACACAATCCTCCAAAAAATAGCAAAAACCCGCGCAGAAAGCGCGGGTGCATGGCGTCATTCGCCAAAAGGCTATTGCTCCAGGCCGAATTTCCTGTTGAACTTTTCGACGCGTCCGCTGGTATCGACCAGCTTCTGCTTGCCCGTATAGAATGGATGGCACTTTGAGCATATCTCTATCTTAATATCTTTCTTCGTGCTACCCGTCTCAATAACCTCACCGCAAGCGCACTTAATAGTCGTCTGCTGATAATCGGGATGGATTCCCTCTTTCACAATAATCACCTCATAACAAAGCATTTTTACGCGCGAAAAAGATGATATCACAAGCGCAAACAAAAAGCAAGCATTATTTTTACATATAATCAACCACCACCGTCACAACTATACAACGAACATTGAATCTATGTATGACCGCTCGCGTAAAAACTCGCTGACCCGCCCGAGCATGACCGCCGCATCCGCTCGAGACAAAACACCCGCCGGCCTGAAACAGCCATCGCCAAACCCGGCAATCAACCTGGCCCTCGCGCAGCTCATGACAGCATCAAACGCCCAACTGCCAATATCATCAGCGTCCGAAAACACGCTGTCATCAAAATCAACTTTGGACATGGCCGGCTCAAGCTCAAATGGGATCACCCCAACAGCATCAGGAAAGCTGCCGCCGCCAGCCGCACTCCCAGCATCAGCAAGGCCACCGCCGCCTCCGCCAGCCACTCCCCCAGCATCAGCAACCCC
>JGI24702J35022_10001044_pt1 | contig 17317 bp, 16 predicted proteins | sample TergutTh196P4_FD_35022 | JGI IMG/M metagenome (IMG submission 35022)
TACCATAAATTCTAAACTTTACGCAAAGATACTATTTATAACACTTTCAAGCCATTTTCAGCCTCCTTTTTGTCCTTTAAGCCTTTTATTAGAATAAAAATAAGAGGTGGGTTATCCTTTTCATTGTCGTTACATATTATTAATACATATTTCTTCTTTGACTATCATGCCCTCCACCTAAATATTTAATATGTTTCACCACTTCTCATTTCCCTTTGTAGGCTAAAGCATACACTTTCATTTGTTTAATCATGGACAAAAGTCCGTTGCTGCGCGTGGGGGATAAGTGCTGTTTCAGTCCAATGACATCTAAATAATCTAACTTGGCGTTTAGAATTTCGTCCGCAGTCCGTCCCGACAGCACGCAAATCAGTAAATAGATAATCCCTTTGGTGATAATGGCGTCGCTATCGGCTTTGTAGTATATTTTCCTGTCCTTGCACTCCGCCTGCAACCAGACTTTGGACTGACAGCCCATAATCAAATATCGGTCTGTCTTGTACTCCGCATCTATGCTTGGCAACAATTTCCCCATTTCGATGATGTAATTGTATTTATCTATCCAATCATCAAACAAGGCAAACTCCTCAACTATTTTATTTTCCGTTTCCTGTATCGTCATTTTTTTCTATATTTATGTTAATTTTTCCCCGAATCTCTTGCCGAAAAATTCACCTACAATTATAAATTCGTTGTTATTTCATACACTAAATATCTCTAAAATGCAAAGATACACTATTTTCTGATATAAAATGAAATGTCTCATAACTTAATTATTTTTATCGTTTTGTGATTTATTTTCAAAAAATACAATCCGCTTGCTAAATGCGAAATATCTATTACAATTTCATTATTGGGCAAAACATGTTTTGCCCCTACATCGTATTTTCTACCCACTACATCATAAATCTCAACCTCACCGCTCATTTCTGAAAACTGAAAACCGAAAACTGAAAACTTTCCATCTGTCGTGGGGTTAGGAAAAACCAAATAATTCATACTTCCTAATTCATAATTGGCAACGCCGACGTTTGTAATCATTACTTTGCAACTATCCTGTAAACCGCCGTCATCGGAAGTAACTATAATATAGGTCTCACCGTTGAAAATCCCCTTCACGCTGCCGTTTGCATCTACGGTTGCAATGGTAGTGTCTCGGCTTTGCCAAACTACATCTTGATTGCAGGCTTCGGGCGGATAGAAATTGACGGTAAGCAACTTCGCTTTGTTTGGATCTATGGCAATTTCTTTCTCTGTGAGCGAAATAGAAACAAGGGGAATAATCGGTACATCGGTTACAATTACCGTATCAGACGCAAGGCATTTATTTTTATCTTCAATCTTTATAATATAAGTGTCTGCGGGCAATTTTGCAAGTATTTTATTCCCTTGTCCGTTTACTGAAATATTGTATGGTAAAGTTCCCCCAGTAACTGCCATCTCTATTGCACCGTTATCTTTTGAACAGGTTGCTCGCTTCGGAATGGCGGAAATTTGCAGAGAATCAGGTTCTTTTATAGTTAGTGTAGCAGTTACTGGACAACCCTCACTATCCATACCATGAAAAGTATATGTTCCTGCTGCCTGATTGCGAAAAATAATAATACTTCCTATTTTGCTTATCACATTTGAATCTACCAAAACCTGATTGTTGTTATCCCATATTGTCCATACCGCCGTAACAAATGTACCATTTCCGCCTGTAATTTTGCCATGTTGGAAATAACCTGTAGTATTTCCAAAGCAATCCACGTCTTTTATTACCAAATCGGTAATTTCCGCCTTCAATGACGTAACCATGACCGTATCATACGCATAGCAATTGTTTGTATCCAATGAGCGTAAGCAATACATACCGGGTCCTGTTATCAGCAAAGAATCTCCCATAGCATTTCCAGTAGAGCCGTCGTTGCTTTTCTTCCAAGACCAATAATGCTCTACAAATGTTGAGCGTATGGTTTTTGCTGTAAGGTATTCTATTTTCCCTTCACACAATTGGCTGGGTCCGTCTATTTTTACTATTGACGATGGATAGATAGTGATGGATTGGGACGTTGTATCTGCACAACCGTTTTCTGCTACTACCATCAATTTAACTTGGTACGTAACGGGTGAATTCCCCTGTGGGTCGGGAAACTGGAAAGTCCACATCGAATCTTGGGAAGTTGCATACAATCCGTTTATTTCCCATATTGTCTTGCCTTTTTTATTATTGTATATTTTTGAAAAATCCACAAAGGTAGCGGTACGTGAGCAGGTATCGTACCAATTTTGATAGTTGTTGTTGGCAAAAATAACTTGACCGTTTGCATCTTTTACTCCATACATAAAATTAGCGGCAATATTTGTTTTTTCAATGACCGTTTGCAACTGCGATGTACAACCCAAATCGTTTACAATATCAACGGTAAATATTTCTCCAAGAGGCGGATTAGCAATATTAATTTGCCTCGTATAAGCCCTCCAAGACGGGACGCTGCTGCGCCTCCATGTATAAGATTCAAAACCTTCGGGAGCAATCATGCGGGCAATATTTTGACTATCGCAATACTGTAAGTCAATCCGCATTGGGCGGCATTCGGCAACAACATACGCATAGCCGTAATGTCCTTGCGGAGGACAATCCCACGTTTCAAAATAGACTTTTATTTTTTGTCCCATAAATGGTGTCAAATCATATACCCTTGTAACCCAAGCCGAAGCATCTGCTGATGCTGAACAAAGTAAGGGAATCGGCTTTGGCGGTGGATATGGAAACATTCCGCATGGGAAAAACAACGATGGTATTCCAAGAGAATCTTTTATTGTTATAGTAAATTTAGGCTGATCGTTTTGACTATGTCCTGCCCTTTGCAACACAAAGGCAAAAGACAACAACAACAAAGAGTTCGTACTGTCCACAACCATTTCGTACTCAATGCCTTCCGCCTCGGCTCCTGTGCTGCTATTTCCCAACTTGCAGGAAAAATTATAACCATCGGGAACTTTCGGAAGCAGATTGCAAACCTCATCATAAAACTGACCCGTCTTTTGAAGAGCATCCGCATCCATAATCGTATGCCTGCCGGGAATCGGCAATGTCGGACTGACGGAATAAGGACTGCTGCTCCCTGCATAACATTGCCAACCCGTAAAGTTTCCAAAACCAAAATTCAAGTTCGGACAGTTCCCCTGCGACCAAACTACCGAAGGAAGCAAAAACACGCTTCCCAAAACAACTCCTAACAACAAATTTACCTTTTTCATAACTCTATTTTTACCTTTAAATAATTCAACAATATTTCTCTGTTACCTCTATGATGCAAAAATACACTTTTTTGTTGCATTAATTCGTGAATTTTTCTTCTTTTTTCGTTAATAAAAATTTTAAAGTCTTGATAATCAATGTAATAAAAAATCATTTTTTTTCGTTTTTTTCTATCTTATTTATGCCGTTTTTTCTTACGAAGTTGTTATTTTTAAGTTTTCAGTTGTCGGTTTGTTTGAACTGATAACTGATAACTCCTTAACTCCTACTAACTCCTTTAACTTCTGAAAAAGAAAAAAGTGTATCTTTGCAAATCATAAAAATATAACAATGTACAGAACAAACACTTGCGGGGAATTAAACGCATCGAATATTGGGCAAAGCGTGGTGCTTTGCGGTTGGGTACAGCGGTCGAGGGACTTGGGCGGTATGACTTTTATTGATTTACGAGACCGCTACGGCATCACGCAGTTGGTCTTCAATATGGAAACTCACGCCGATTTGTGCGGACAAGCACGCACGCTTGGACGAGAGTATGTCATTCAGACAGAGGGAGTTGTGGCGGAACGTTCCAATAAAAACAAAAATATTCCTACGGGGGATATTGAAATTATTGTTTCGTCCGTAAAAATTCTTAATTCTGCCAAACTTCCGCCGTTCACCATCGAAGACAATACCGATGGCGGAGACGAACTGCGAATGAAATACCGTTATTTGGATATTCGCCGTAATGTGCTGAAAAACAATTTGATGCTTCGGCATAAATTGAGTATTTCGGTTCGGAATTACTTGAATAATTTGGGTTTTATGGAAGTGGAAACGCCTTTTTTAATCAGTTCCACTCCCGAAGGCGCCCGCGATTTTTTGGTGCCTTCCCGCACCAACGAAGGACAGTTTTATGCACTTCCGCAGTCTCCGCAAACGTTCAAACAGTTGTTGATGATTGGCGGATTAGACCGTTATTTTCAGATTGTCCGCTGTTTTCGAGACGAAGATTTGCGGGCAGACCGTCAGCCTGAATTTACGCAGGTGGATTGCGAAATGAGTTTTGTAACCCAAGAAGATGTTGTTCAAACCTTTGAGGGATTGTTTAAGCATTTGTTTAAGGAAATAAAAGGATTGGAAATGACTGATTTTCAGCGTATTACTTATGCCGATGCGATGAAATATTACGGCAGCGACAAACCCGATTTGCGATTTGAAATGCCGTTTACGGAATTAAACGATGTACTGCAACATCGTGATTTTAAGGTTTTTAACGATGCGGAACACATTATCGGTATTTGTGCCGAAGGTTGTGCCGATTATAGCCGCAAACAGTTGGACGCTTTGACGGATTTTGTGAAACGTCCGCAAATTGGGGCAAATGGCTTGGTCTATATCCTTTGCAATGCCGATGGAAGTTTTAAATCTTCGGTTGATAAATTCTATAATCAGGCTGATTTACAAGTAGTTGCGGAAAAATGTCAGGCGAAAGCAGGCGATTTGATTTTAATTTTATGCGGTAAAACTGAAAAAACGCAAAAAGCCTTGTGCGAACTTCGTTTGGAGATGGGCAACCGTTTAGGATTGCGGAGAGCCGATGCGTTTAAACCCTTGTGGGTAACCGATTTTCCCCTGCTTGAATGGGACGACGAAACGCAGCGTTTTTATGCCAAACATCACCCTTTCACCGCTCCCAAGCCCGAAGATGAAGATTTGCTCAAGACCAATCCCGCCGCTGTTCGTGCCAATGCTTACGACTTGGTTATCAACGGCGTAGAGATAGGCGGAGGTTCTGTCCGCATTTTCCAACGCAATTTACAGAAACAACTATTCAACGTCTTGGGTTTTTCCGACGAAGAAGCACAAAAACAATTCGGTTTCCTGATGAACGCCTTTGAGTACGGCGCTCCGCCTCATGCGGGCGTTGCCTTCGGTTTTGACCGTATGTGTGCCGTTTTCTGCGGAATGGATTCTATCCGCGATTTTATCGCCTTTCCAAAAAATAATTCAGGTAGAGATGTGATGATTGATGCTCCCTCTTTTGTTGCCAAAGAACAGTTGGACGAGTTGGGGATTGTGCCTAAAATGAACGTTTTTTAATTCGCCGAACGCCGTTATTCATTCAGTACCGCCCGATATTTCACCAACAACCGATACGGTTGATACGAAAGTTTCGCCTTTCGCAACCCTTCTACGCCCATGTCTTCCTCTCGGTTGACAAACGGGAAATCGGCGGCGTGATGTACCAAAAATTGCTGATTAATCATTGCATACGCTCCTTCGTATTCGGAGAGGGCTTTTTCGATGCAGACGTCAAAAGTTGCGGCATTGATGGCTTGTCCCAAAGTGAAAGCGGCTACTTTTCCGTCCACGCGCAGCAAACCGCCCGTCATGCCGATTGCCTCGAAATTGTTCAATGCAGTTTTTACGGCACAAGTTTCCTGCTCAAACGGACATTTTTCGCCGCCGCAATCCTGTTCTGCTATCCATTGTTCGTGCGTTTCCAAGCAATCGGATATATCCCGTTGCGTGATGGGAGCGTAGGCATAGTTGTACAATTTTTTAAACTTATTGATATGGTTGCGTTTAGGCTGGTAATGTTTTCCCTTCAACTCAATCAAATCTTTGGTTTGGTATAGATAATCGTAATAATTGCGGGAAGAACTGAACGTAAAACGATTGGGAAAATTCACTTCCAAAAACAATTTCATTTCTTCGGAAATCGGTGATAGTCCGAACGTTACGTTTTGTTGTTTTGCATATTCCATCATTTTTTCCAATATCGGTTTAGGGTCTCCTTTTCCCATTGGAAAATGGAAATAATGTTCTTCATTTAGTTGAAAACGAAGGAGCAACATTTCGTCCGTTATAGCAAATTGTGCGTGAAAAGGCTCGCCCCAAAGAATTTGGTTGGCAAAACTGAAATTGCAAAACTGCTGCGAAAACTGCTGCAAAAGCGGCTGAACAACCGCACGGTCTTTTACTGTAAGATTCTTAAACTCAAACATTTACTTAATTTTTTTTTACCGTAATTCTATATCTACTGTAAATTACAAGGTGCTTATGTCGCTAAAAATGCAAAGATACACTTTTTTTAATGATGAATTTTGAATTATGATTTTTCCGCACTTCTCAATGAGATTTCGCCAGAATGATGCGGATTTGCATAAGGCGTTCCCACAATAAGCCGCATTTTTTGTCGTTGAAGTAATGAAAATTGTTGCATAATGATTAAACTTCACAGCTTACACAAGACCTATTTTGGTGCGGCTCCCTTGCATGTGTTGAAAGGGATTGATTTAGAGGTGGAAAAAGGCGAAATGATTGCCGTTATGGGGGCGTCGGGTTCGGGGAAATCTACTTTGCTCAATATTGTCGGCATATTGGATAATTACGATAAGGGGAGTTATCATCTCAACGGTATGTTAATCAGTAAGTTAAGCGAAGCGGCGGCTGCGGAATGCCGAAATAAAATGATTGGATTTGTTTTTCAGTCGTTTAACCTGATTTCCTATAAAACGGCACTTGAAAATGTTGCTTTGCCCCTGTTTTATCAAAATATTTCTCGGAAAAAGCGGAATATCTTGGCGTTGGAGTATTTGGATAGAATGGGCTTAAAAGATTGGTCGCATTATTTTCCCAATCAGATGAGCGGCGGACAAAAACAACGTGTCGCCATCGCCCGTGCCTTGATTACGCAACCCAAAATAATTTTGGCAGACGAACCCACAGGAGCATTAGACAGTCAAACCTCTATCGAAATGATTGACATACTCAAAGAAATGAACGCTGACGGCATGACTATCGTCATTGTTACCCACGAACAAATGGTGGCAGAAGCCGCAAAACGAATTATACGAATAAAAGATGGAATTATTAGTGATTAGTTGTCAGTTATCAGATATTAAGTTATTAGTGGTTTTATGATTGAATTTTTATCCGAAATAGCCAATACGCTCAAACGCAATAAGTTGCGGACTTTCCTAACGGGATTTTCTATCGCATGGGGCATTTTTATCCTCATTGTTTTGTTGGCAGCGGGCAATGGATTGAAAAACGGCGTGATGTCCAATTTTGCGGACGAGACGATTAACAAACTGAATTTGAGGGCATACTGGACGTCCAAACCCTACAAGGGCTACTCCGCAGGAAGAGAGATTTATATGGATTATACCGATTCTGTGCTGATGGCACACAGTTTTACCGAAGTCAAAGGCGTGTACCCGACCTATCAATTGGGCGGAAAAACTTTGCATAACGGGAAAAAACACTCCAAAACGCTGATAGAAGCCGTTGTGCCTGAATATTTTAACCTCGAAAAATTGAATTTTCTTTACGGCAGAAGTTTTAATCAATTGGACATGAACGAAAAACGAAAAATAATAATTATTTCCACCGAAGATGCCAATTTATTGTTTGGAAAAGAAGACGTTGTAGGGGAACGTGTTGTGGTAGATAACATTGTTTTTCAGGTGGCGGGAGTTTACAAAAAAAACAGAATGAGTTGGAAAACAGATTGCTGCATTCCTTTGACCACCGCTTTAAGCATTTACTATACAAAAGACAGATTGACCGAAATTATATGTACCCTTGACGGATTAACGACATTGGAAGAAAACGAAGCCTTTACCAAAATGCTCCGAATGCGTTTGAGCAGAAAGCACCAATACGACCCCGAAGATTATCTGGCTATCCACATCAGCAATTCGTTGCAAAGTTATCTGCAAAACTTACGTATGTTTTCCGCCCTTTCAATGCTTTTGTGGATTATTGGTTTAGGAACTTTGATTTCAGGCGTGGTGGGCGTAAGCAATATTATGCTGGTAACGGTGAGGGAACGCACCAAAGAATTAGGCATCAGGAAGGCATTGGGGGCAAAACCTGCGTCCATCATTCGATTGATTATTTCCGAAGCCTTGGTCGTGATGGCACTATTCGGCTATCTTGGCATGATTTTGGGGATTTTACTTACGAAAGGACTTGGCATCGTCATGGCTGCTGCTATGGCACAAGGCGGTGAAGATATGCCGACCATGTTTCTAAATCCGACCGTTGATTTGCATATCGCCTTGGGAGCAACGCTTGTTTTGATTGTTGCGGGCGTGTTGGCGGGCTATTTCCCTGCCCGTAGAGCCGTTGCCGTTAAACCGATTGAAGCGTTGAGGTATGAATAGGAGTTTTTGTTAAAAAAGTTAGTTTTTCGTCTAAAAAGTGGTCAAAAATAGGCAAAAAATGCTGTCAAGTAAAATTTTTTCTCGCTGATAATGAGGCAGTTATAAAAAAAATGCAGAAAAAAATCATTTTTTTTCTCTCACTGACAAGTTTTGTCAGACTATTTTTGTATCTTTGCGGCAAAGACATACAGAGATAGTAGAAATATGTAATTGGTTGATAATGAGATTGTTAATGAATGAAATTATTTTTGATTTGAAAATCACACGGTGGGAAACCCCCGCCTCATTATATAGGACAGAGCCGATACTGTTACCAAAAAAACGGGGTGAGCCGCACAAATACCTAACAATCATGCGGGGAGGGGGCAATGCCTATCTAAAAAGGTTCCGCGGTGCTTTTCCATGTCAAGTCGCGTATCTCGTGTGGAATGGAGACTATGAAAAAAGCGAAAAAAACGCATGAAAAAAGCGAAAAAGTAAAAGAAAGTTAAACCTTTAAGCCTTTATTTATGAAAAACATTATCAAAAATTTTAGCATTGCAATAGTTGTAACTATTTGTTTGGTCGCTTGCGATAAAGAAAAAGTTGTGCACTATACTGTAGAGGGAAGAGTTATTGACAAAATAACAAAAGCGCCTGTTGGAGAGATAATGGTTACTTATTATGAATATGATTTACCAAATCCAGAAGACAGGCATAGGCAGAAATCGCAAAAAATGTCGCCTCCTGAACACGATGGTTGGTCAGACGAAAATGGCGAATTTAATGTTTTAGATGGTCGTTTAGAGGAATACAGTCCTTCACTTCTTTACTTTTATGATTATTATGGTAGTGGATACAAAGACACATCTATTTCGATAGATTTTTCAAATGTGCCTTTGTCGGGTAAATCATCAAAAAACTATAAAGGCGATTATGTTTTAAACATAAGAGACATTGAGTTGGAAAGAATTGAATAAATGCAAATTTGCAATTATAAGCAAACAAGGCTGTTCAAAAAAAGGGCAGCCTTTTTTTGTTTTCGTCTGAACTGTGATTTTTGTGATTTTTGTGATTGCGTATGAAAACAAATTGCGGACTTTGCGGGGTAGGGCAATTTCAATCTCTTCATTGGGCAAAACATGTTTTGCCCCTACGTTTACTCCTATTAACTCCTTTAACTCCTTTAACTCCTGAAAAAGTAACTCCTTTCAAAAAAAGTGTATCTTTGCAAATCATAACAACAAAAATCAGAATACGATGAAGAGACAGATTTGTTTGATAGGAATTATGCTTGCTTTTGCAAGTCTCGGTTGGTCGCAGACGGAGAAAACGAAAAAAACGGTTGAGAGAGACCAGCAACTTTATTACGCCCACGAAGTTGCCAAAGGGCAAACAGTGTACGGATTGTGCAGATTGTACGGCGTTACGGAAAAAGAGTTTTATAAGTACAATCCGCAGACGGAAAAGGGATTGAAATTGGGTGAAACGATTTATGTGCTTATTTCGCCGCTAAAAATAGAGCCGTATTCGGTGAAAAAAGGCGATACCTATTATTCGATTGCCAAAAATCGAGGAATTTCCGAAGACGAACTCAAAAAACTCAATCCAGACAAAGGAACGGAATTGGGTATCGGGGAAATTATTTATGTCCCTTTTGTTGAGTCGGAGGAGAATATAAGCACGACAATTTCTCCGCCGAAGTCCAAAAAAGAAGAAAAAAAGGAGCAGGCAGAAGAGAAAAAAAGAGAAAATGCTGCCTCTGCTGCACAACCAACTATCGTTAAAAACCGTACGCATACAGTAGAACAAGGCGAAACGCTGTACGGCATCGCACGAAAATACGGCGTAACGGTTGAGGCGATAAAAGCGGCAAATCCCTCATTGACAGACGCTTTGAGCATCGGACAGACAATCATCATTCCCGTTGAAGATGAAATAAAGGGGGAAGTAAAGCCTACAACTCCCGAAGCAACGCCGTCTGAAACAGAAGAGGTTTCGCCGCTGGGGAGCAAAAAAAGCGAGTACACGGTTGCGGTGCTTATTCCGCTTTATCTTTCGGGGGTTGATACCATTGAGCCTACGCGGATTAAGTCGCTCGCCGATTACGGAAAAATAAAATCGTTTTCGTTTATTCAGTTTTACGAAGCCTTACTGCTTGCTGCTGAGCAGATTACGAATGAATATCCCAACATCAAAATAAATCTAAACATAGAAGATGTCAATTCGACTTCGCAGATGACCGAACTAATCAATTCGGGAAGATTGGACGCCGCCGATTTGATAATCGGACCTTTTTTCTCCAAAGAATTTTCGCTTTTGTGCCAATATGCCCAGAAGAAAAAAATTACGTTGGTCAATCCTTTTTCGGCAAACCTTGAAACCTGCGGAGCAAAAACATACAAGGCGGCTGCCTCTTTGCATTTGCAGGCGGAACAATTTGCCAAATATGTGCTGTCCAACTATGAAAATGCGAAGATAATTTTCGCAAATTATCAAGAAAACGAAGAAAATGAAAAAATAAAGGCGTATAAGTCCGCTATGCAGTCGGTTTTTTCAAAATCGGAGAAACAGTTTAATATACAGGAAGTTAACCTTGCAAACAGCGGCATTGCGGGCATTCAATCAGCAATGAACGGCGGGGCAGAAAATTTTGTCTTTACCTTTTTTGAGGGCGAATTGCGCGTTACCAATTTTGTACAAAATCTGAATAAAGCAAAAAACACCAATCTAACTTTGGTCGCTCCGCAGTCGTGGTTGGATTACGATAATATTGAAACAGAGTACTTTATGAGTATGAAAACGCATTATATTTCGCAATATTTTGTGGATTACAGCAATCCGAATGTTATTTTGTTCATTGATGCGTTCCGCAATGCGTATGATACCGAGCCTACGCTGGAACTGTTTGCTTTTCAAGGCTACGATTTTACGTATTATTTTTTGAGCAATTTATGCGAAAACGGTACAAATTTTCAGGATTATACAGGAAAAAATGCTAAATTGCTTTCCACCAAATTTGAATTTGTCCGCGAATCCAACAACTTGTTGGAAAACGGTTTTGTGCATATTTTCAAACTGAAAGATTACGAATATATTGACGCAACAAAGGAAGAAAAATAAGGATAAAAATTTAGTTTCGACAAACAAATTTTCCCTTAACAAACTCAAAAACTCACCTGATAACTTTCATCAACAAGTTCTTTTCGCAGTTTGTTGATAGTGCCTTTGATGCTGGCGTCCACGAAATAGTCGTTGAATTGGAGCGAAATGCCGCCGATGAGTTGCGGTTTAACCCGCTCTATCACTTCCAATTCCGCACCGATATACGATTTTATTTTATCGGTAATTTCCTGCAACGCCTCTTTTTCCAAAGGTTTGACGCTGTTTACAAACAAAGTTACAATATTTTTATGTTCTTTGTACAGTTTTTCAAACTCGCTGCACATCAAATCAAGGTGGATTTCCCTGCGTTTTTTCAGTACAAGTTGAATATACTGCAAGGTAACGGACGCCACCTTATTCTCGAAAAGAGCGTTCAAAACCGCCCTTTTTTTGTCCGCAGGAACAATCGGACTTGTGATGGTAAACCGCAGTTCCTTATTTTCTTGAAACGTACTGCAAATGAGGTGCATATCGTTGCTTATTTCCTCTACTTTTCCCAATTCCTGCGAAAATTCAAAGAATGCCTTTGCGTATCGTCTCGCTATTTTTGGTCGTCTCATTGCAAGCGATTTAATTTAATATGATTTCACCAACACGCTTGTGGACGTATTCATCGTACCTGTTTTTTTCGGAAAATTCAAGTTTAATTACGTTTTCCGCAATTTCAAGCGAAAGTTCCGCTACCAGATTTTTGATGTCCACGATTGCTTTTTGTTTTTCAACGGCAATATTTTCTTTTGCCGCTGCAATAATCCGCTGTCCTTCCTCGTTCGCCTTTGTTTTAGCGTCTTCGTACATTTTTTGACTTACTTTCCGCGCCTCTGCCAAAATAGCGTCCCGTTCATCTTTTGCCTGAGCAAGCAAACGTTCATTGTCTGCTGTCAGTTGCTTCATTTGCTCTTTTGTCAGTGCGGCTTCGTTGAGTGCCTCGGTAATTTTTTCTTCCCGCTGGCGAAGCATTTTCAACACAGGCTTCCAAGCAAATTTTCCCAACAAGAGCAACAGTATCAAAAACGATACGGTCATCCACACAATAAGTCCCAGTTCAGGATTTATAAGTTCCATACATGCTATGTTTTAATTACACAACTTTTGCACTTATGATTTACATAAGGCATTTGATTACCCAAAACAGAAAATATTAACCTAAAACCGTCAAGTCGAAACATTAACGGTCTTAGGAAATATGTTTCTTACACAAAAAGTATTAGGAAACAAACAACGATTGCGAAAAACGCAACTCCTTCAATAAGAGCCGCCGCAATAATCATATTTGTACGAATGTCTCCGCCTACTTCCGGCTGGCGAGCCAGCGATTCCAACGCCGCCTTGCCGATGTTTCCGATGCCGATACCCGCAGCAATCGCCGCAATACCTGCACCAATACCTGCACCCATTGATGCCAATCCTTCTAATAAAACCATAATCTTGAAAATTTTTATTTAGTGAAAAATTATTACTATATATATGTTATTTCAATTAATTTACTTCCGCTATTTCTGCTGTTTCGTGATGATGTTCTTCGATAGCCATTCCAATGTAAATGGCTGATAATAAGGTAAATACAAACGCTTGAATAAACGCCACCAACAATTCCAACACACTCATAAAAATATAGAAAAATACCGAAAAAACAGAAACTCCATATCCTGCCATCGGATTCATTTTTCCGAATATAAATATCAAACTGATAAATCCCAAACAAATAATATGTCCCGCCGAAATATTGGCGAACAAACGGATAGTCAACACGATAGGTTTGGTGATAACACCAATCGCTTCCACTATCGGCATAATGGGAAGCGGAATTTTCAACCACCAAGGAACGCCCGGCGTATTGACAATATGTTTCCAATAAGTCCTATTTGCACTCACATTGACAATCACAAAAGTGAAAAGTGCCAAAACCAGCGTTACGCTAATATTTCCCGTAACGTTTGCTCCGCCCGGGAAAAAGGGAACCAAACCCAACAAATTGTTCAAAAAGATAAAAAAGAACACCGTCAATAAAAACGGCAAATAACGCTCATTTCTATGTCCGATGGCGGGACGGGCAATGTCGTCTCTTACAAACAAAATCAACGGTTCTATCGCACGGGCAATGCCTTTGGGAGCGGCAACTCCTCGTTTGCGGTAGCCGTTTGCCATGGATATGAAAATGACCAAAATGATGGCAAATCCAATGAAGAGCGACAATACGTTTTTCGTAATCGAAATGTCTATAACAGAGGCATTTGCAATCCGATTTTCGTTTTCGTCCACCCTTACAATCCGCCCTTTTTTCAATCCGTCTTCATGACAAATTGCAAAACCGTTATAGGCTTTTTCTCCATGATGAAAATGGGACGAAGAAAAAACGTGCAATTTGCCGTCTGCAATCAAAATAACAGGCAGCGGAATCGTTACATGTTTGTTTTTCCACTGAAAAATATGCCATTCGTATGCGTTGGTAATATGCTCGACAATCACCGTTCCTGCATTGAATTCTTCCTGATTATCAGCATGTTCCGCTTCCAAAGATGCGGACAAATCCGCTTTTTCTGCTTTCAGGTTTGGAAGCAAAAGCAACGAAACCACAAAAAAAACGATACTTTTCGCCAAAACGCAAGTCCCTATCTTACAATTCTTTAAACCCATATTTTATCTTTTATGACATTCATATTCTCAATTTGCCAAGATAGCATTTTTTTTTGAAAAAAGCAATTTTTTTGAAAAAAAAATATTTTTTTTGTTAATGTGTTTATTATTAGTACATTAAGAATTTTGGATTTTTTTTTGAGGTAACTCGCATTATTCATTAAATAACGCCCCCCTATCAAACCGTGAAGCACCAACGTTTTTCTCGTGTGTTTAGCCATTTTAATTTATTTTTTTCCTTCTGATATAATAAACGCCTATCGCAACTATCAACAAAACAACAACAATGGAACTGTACAAACTAATTTTTTTTGAAATCTGATAAATATCAGAGTCGTAAGTAAACACAATTTCATGTTCGCCTTCGGGGATAACAAGCGACCTTAAAATATAATTGGCACGAACAATCGGAACTTTTTGTCCATCAATACTTGCACGCCAATGACGATAAAATACCTCTGAAAACACAGCCAACTGCGAGGTTTCTGACGAGGTTTTGTATATCAATTTATTGGGCTGATAATGCGTAAGCGTGATGCTTGCCGTTGTGTCTTTCTGCGGAGTGAAATTGTTAAGAATTTCGCCAAATTTAGAACGGTCTATCACGGCGGTTGTACGCGGATTGAAGACATTTAATGCCAAAATTTCCTCATCGGGATTTGCCACCAAACAAATAGAATCCACAAACCAAGCATGTCCGAGTGCGTCTGCATTGTATTGCACCTGACCGCCCTGAACAATGAAATATTTGGTGTTTAGCATATTAATTACGTCCATATTCAGACCTTTTGCTATATGAAAGTCAATTATGTCCTGATAACGGCGCAATTTGGCAGGGCTATATCCTCCAATCGATTTGTGAAAATAAGATGTATTCGCCTCATTAAAGGTATTGGAAGCGGCATTAAATACACGATAATTCGGGTCTTTGTCCTGCAATATTTGTAAATCTGCTTCGGTGGGAAGAATGGAACGGGCTTTTTTCTTGTCCGTAAAATTAATATCGCTTAAATAACGTCTGTCCACCGTCCACATATCCACCAAAATCAAAACCATCAACCCGATGACGATGTAGGTTGCTTTTTTTATTTTTTTATTTACGAAAAGCCAAAGTATTGCAAATGTCAAGGCGACAAAAACCAATGAACGAAAAGCATCTTTAAGCAACATAGACTGACGGTGGTCTCGCAAAATTTGTAAAATATCATTAACATTCGCTTGTGGAAACCCTGCCTGCGTTAATTGTTGTGCGAACCCCGCATCGTTGTTTTCGGGAGAAAAAGAAAATATAGCAGAGCCAAACACCAAGAAAAACACACATAGTCCGCCGACAATTCCCAATGTATATTTCAAATATTTACTTAATTGTACTTGGGAAATTTTATTTTCGATAACATCTTTAAATGCCAGCATTGCCATAATCGGCATGGTTACCCCTGCGATGATTAACGCCATTTCAGGAGTTCGGAACTTATTGTACATGGGCAAATGTTCAAATAAAAAGTTATTTAATATTCCGAAATTTTTACCCCATGCCAATAAAAACGAGAGTATTGTTGCGGCAAGCAACCACCATTTTTCGGGTCCTTTTAGAATAAACAAACTCAATACGAACAAAAAGCAAACCACTGCTCCTGCGTAATTGGGACCAGATGTAAAGGGTTTGTCTCCCCAATAAGTCGGCAAGGCTCTTATATTTGCTCCCGCTTGAAGAAGTTGTTGGGCCGTTTCGGAGTTAGGTTCTAAAATATCATGTCCGCCACCGTATAAGTTAGGAATAAGCAAGGTAAAGGTTTCCATTTTGCCGTAACTCCAAGAAAATGCGTAATCTATTTCCAATCCGCCAACATTGGGTAAACCATCTTCCGTATGCGAACCATCTGGTTTTATGGTTAATTCTGAACCGCCACGCATGGTGTCTTTGCTGTAATCTTGCAAGTGTAACATGCCCATTGCATTAGGCAGGAAAGCAAAAATTGCAGCAATCAAAAGCAATCCAAATGTTTTTGATAATGTTGATAGCCCATTGGTTTGTCGCAAAAAATGAATTAAGTAAACAATCCCTGCAACACCTATTATAAGCATGGAATAATAGGTAATCTGAGGGTGTGAAGACGTAATTTCTAAGCCCCCAAAGATAAGAGTAATAACCGTGCCAAGTACAATTTTTTTACGGAATGCCAAGATAATACCACCCAGCATCGGTGCAATATACGCCATAGCATAGCCTTTGGTAACATGTCCCGCCTCAATAATAATGAGATTGTAGGAAGCAAGTGCGTAAGCAAGCGCCCCCAATATGGCAACCCACACATTAGCGCCTATGCAAAGCATAAAAATGTAAAAACAAATCAGGTAGGCAAAAAACATACCCATGTGAAATTCAGGTAAATCCAAACGCAATAATTTTGAAGAATAGAACCATACATTTGGTGGTGATTCTCCATATACGATTTCGGGCATTCCACTAAACATATTCGTTGACCAAAGCGAATATTCTCCCGTTTGCTTATGAAAATCTTCCGACGATTTTTTCATTCCTTCCACAGCAACCATATCGCCTTGTATAAGGTCTTTATTATCAAAGACTATCGGCGAAAAATAAGCGACCGTCAACGCTATAAAAAAAACAACTGCCCCCACATGCGGCAAAATGACTTTGTAATTAAAATACTTCATATAATTATACTTTTTTATATTTTTTGCAAAGATACACTTTTTTTATTAATTTCGACAAAATAGTTTATGCAGTGCTAACGATACATATTGTTTGGTATAATACACAGCGGCAAAAATGTACCATCGTATATCTGGATAATACTTTTTCATAAAAGCAGCGTGGTTTTTAATAGAAATCGTTCTTATTTTAATCCATTTGTCTTTGCTTACGCTGCCTTTGTGTACGTGCATCACTTGTGCTTCGGGCAAAAAATGAATTTTATATCCTAATTCGTGAAATTCCCAACACCACAAAGCGTCTTCGCAATACATAAAGAAATCATCAGATAGTTTCTTTTGGGGTAATTCGTTTATTATTTTTTTCGGAAAAAGCATATATGCACCCCAAACCCAATCAACATCTAAAGCCCTGTTGTGGTCGAAATAATGATGAAGCATTAAGGCTTCTCTT
>JGI24702J35022_10001045_pt1 | contig 17311 bp, 17 predicted proteins | sample TergutTh196P4_FD_35022 | JGI IMG/M metagenome (IMG submission 35022)
CTGGTGGTGTCCATCGCGCGCGGTTATCTCGGTTACGGGTTGCCGCATGCCGACCTGATCCAGGAGGGCAACGTCGGTCTGATGAAGGCGGTCAAGCGGTTCGATCCCACGCGCGGCGTGCGGTTGGTGTCGTTTGCGATTCACTGGATCAAGGCCGAAATCCATGAATTCATCGTGCGCAACTGGCGGCTGGTGAAGATCGCTACCACCAAGGCGCAACGCAAGCTCTTTTTCAACCTGCGCAGCATGAAGCAGGACAGTTCCACCCTGAACCGCGAGGAAGTGCATTCGATTGCCGCCCGTCTCGGCGTCAAGCCCGAAGAAGTGGCCGAGATGGAAACCCGGCTCTGCGGGCGCGAGATTCCGCTGGAGGGCGGCAATGACGATGAGGACGAGCATTTCGCGCCCATCGCCTATTTGCCCGATCCCAACGCCGAGCCTTCCGCCGTGATCGAAGAAGCGCAGTATGCCCGTCTTCAGGACGAAGGCTTGCGGCAGGCGCTCGGCAGCCTCGATGCCCGTAGCCGCGACATCGTGGAACGGCGCTGGCTCGTCGAGGGCGACGCCGCCACCCTGCACGAGCTTGCCGCCGAATACGGCGTTTCTGCCGAGCGCATTCGCCAGATCGAGGCGCGCGCCATGCAGAAGATGCGTACCGTGCTGGCCCCGGCGCGTTGAAAGGGCTTTCGGCCTCGTCAAATTCTCTTTACGTGGGCCGCTTTGCCCCGACGCCGAGCGGCCCGCTGCATTTCGGCTCGCTCGTGGCCGCGCTGGGCAGCGCGCTCGAAGCCCGTCATCACGGGGGGCGCTGGCTCGTGCGCATCGAGGATGTCGATACCCCGCGCGCCGTGCCGGGCGTGGCCGAGGCGATGCTTGCCGCGCTCGAGCGTTTCGGTTTTATGTGGGACGGCGAAGTCTTGTGGCAGAGCCGCCGCACTGAGGTCTACGCCGATGCGCTGGAACGGCTCAAGGCGGGCGGGCATGTTTTCCCCTGTGCCTGTTCCCGGCGCGAGTTGGCGGAAGTGCCGGATTCTGCGCTTGCCCGAGATGGTTCCCTGCGCTATCCCGGCACATGCCGGGAGGGTCTGCCCCCAGGGGGGAGGCCACGGGCGTGGCGGGTCAGGGCAGGGGGGACGATTCGGTTCGAGGATGCCGTTCAGGGCTGGCAGGAAGAAGATCTTGCGCGCGATGTGGGAGATTACGTGGCGCTTCGTGCCGATGGCGTGTTCGCCTACCAGCTTGCCGTGGTCGTCGACGATGCCGAACAGGGCGTGACCCATGTGGTGCGCGGGGCGGATCTTCTCGGCTCGACCGCGCGCCAGATTCATCTCCAGACGTTGCTCGGTCTGCCTGTTCCGGCTTACGCACATTTGCCGGTGGCGACGAACGTTGCCGGGGAAAAACTCTCCAAGCAGACATTGGCGCGGGCGGTTGACGAGGATTCTCCCCCGCGTGTGTTGACTGCTGCGCTGGGTTTTCTCGGGCAGGCTCCGCCAGATGGGTTGGATGGCGCTTCGGTCGCGGAAGTGTGGGCGTGGGCGCTCGACAATTGGGCGTTGGAGTGTGTTCCCCGAATCCTGCATTTGCCCGTGCCGGGGTAATTTCTCCTCCGTGGAAATCAGGTTTACACAAAATTACAATATCATTCGCTCCGGCTGTAGCACAACCGCATCCACGGAGTGCTAAATTCCCCTCCCGTGGAGGGGTGGCAGGCGAAGCCTGACGGGGTGGTCGCGGCGTCAGGTCCACCCAAATCGCCGGGTGTTCACTTCAACCCGTACCATGCGCCGCGCCCGCTGCCGCGCTGTTCCAGATGTCCGCGTTCGATCAGGTTGCGCAGATGCGGCTTCAAGGTGTTGCGGCTGCTGCCGGTCAGTTTGATGGCCTCGGCCATCGTGATACGTCCATGCTCGCGGACGAACTCGACAATCTGCAATGACAGCGCAGGCAGCGCGGCCAGCACGATCTTTTCGCGCTCGATCTTTTTCTCCAGCCGCCGAATCTGCTCGGCCAATGAGCGCAGGAAGAACAGCAACCACGGTTGCCAGTCGGGCGCATCACTGCGGATCGTGCCCTGCGTCTGCCGCAAGGCGAGGTAATAGGCTTCCTTGTTTGCCTCGATGATGCTTTCCAGCGAACTGTACGGCACATGGGCGTAGCCTGCCTGAAGCAGCAGCAAGGTGGTCAACGCGCGGCTCAAGCGTCCGTTGCCGTCCTGAAATGGATGAATTTCCAGGAACACGACGATGAAGATGGCGGTGACCAGCAGCGGATGCAAATATGCCTTGTCGCGTTCGTTGTTGACCCATGTGATCAATTCGGCCATCAGGCGCGGTGTATCGAAGGGCGTGGCCGTTTCAAATACGATGCCGATCTGCACGCCGTTTTCGTCGAAAGCAGCGACACTGTTGGAATGGGTCTTGTAGTGCCCCCGGTGCCATTCGTCCTTCTGGCTGTATTCCAGCAGAATCCGGTGCAACTGCTTGAGATAGTTTTGAGTAAACGGGATGTGCTGCCAGGCATCGAATACCAGATCCATCAACATGGCATAGCCTGCCACTTCCTGCTCGTCGCGGGTTTCGAACTTCTGGATGGTGAGCCTGGACAGCAGACGTTCGACTTCCCGGTCGGTGAGCTTGCTGCCTTCGATGCGGGTGGACGAGCCGATGCTCTCGATGGTTGCTACCCGGCGCAAAGCCGACAGTCGGTCGGGCGCAAGCGTGCCCAACGCGCGCCATGCGCCCTTGAACTCGTCGATTCGGGTGATCAGGCCCAAGACCTCTGGCGTGACCTGGAGGGTGTCGGTTTGGAACATGAACCAATACTACACCCATTTACACCCATTTAATTGGAGAAATGGGTGTAAATGGGTGTAAAAATGGTTATTCGTCACCGTCGAGGCGGTAAGGCTCAGTCGCTCTTGATCCCCGCGATGCCCGCCGCCAGACGCACCGCGAGGTAGGCCAGCCAGCATAGCAGGCGGCGGATGATCGGCTGTCGCGCCCAATCCTCGCGGTGCAGTTCTACCGCGCCGTCGTGCATCGCGGTGGAAATGCTTGCCGAAAGCGTGGCCGCGAATTCACGGTCGATGACGGCTACGTTGGCTTCGCGCGCCAGCATCAGGCTGAAAGGGTCGATGTTGCTCGATCCCACTGTCGCCCAGTGTCGGTCGATGACCGCGACCTTTGCGTGCAGGATGCTGCGCTGGTATTCAAACAGGCGGATGCCGTTTTCGAGAAAAATCGGGTAGAGCGCACGCGTGGCGTATTGCATCAGCGGGTGATCGGCGACGCCCTGGAGCAGCAGGGTGACTTTTACGCCGCGCGCCGCTGCCGCAAGCAGGGCGTGGCGAAAGCGCAGACCCGGAAAGAAATAGGCGTTGGCCAGCACGATTTCTTCGCGGGCGCGACCAATGGCGTCGAGGTAGGCGTTTTCGATGTCGTCGCGATGACGCAGGTTGTCGCGGATCAGGAAGGCCGCGCGCATGTTGCCTGTTGCGCCCGATTGCGCGCCCGCGCCAAATAGCCCGCGAATGCGCAGGCGCAGGCTGGCCCAGGCGACTTGCCGCCACAGTCGCCGGGAGGAGTCCAGGATGGGTTCCAGCAACGCGCCTTCGACGCGCACCGAGTAGTCGTAGCGCGGATGTCCGGGCGCTTCGGCATCGAAGTCGTCGATGATGTTGATGCCGCCGACGAACGCGACGCGCCCGTCGATGACCGTCACTTTGCGGTGCAGCCGCCGCAGCCGCTGACGGTGCAGGGAAAATACGCGCAACTCGCGTCGAAAGATCAACGTTTCTACCCCGGCGGCACTGAGATCGTTCATCAGTTCGCGCACGAAGGCGGCCCCGCCAAAGCCGTCGACCAGCACCCGTACCGACACGCCACGCGCGGCAGCCCGCGCCAGGGCATCGGCGATGCGCCGCCCGGTAGCATCGGTGGCGAAGATATAGGTCTGGAGCAGGATTTCCTGTTGCGCGGAGTCGATGGCTTGCAGCAGAGCGGGGAAAAAAGCCTCGCCGTTCTCCAGCAGGGTAATCGTGTTGCCCTGGAGCCATTCGCCGCTGGCTCTGGCCCATGTCCGAAGCCGAGCGGTGATTGCCGTTACGCGCATTGCTCGAAGACTCACGGAATCAGAACATCTCCAGCATGCGAGTGAGCGCCGTTCGAGCCAGTTCGGCGTCATGCGCGGGAACCCGGATGGGGTTTACCACATGGCCGTTGACAAGGTTTTCCAGCGCCCAGGCCAGGTGTTGCGGGTCGATGCGCTGCATGGTCGAACACATGCATACGGTGGGTGCCATGAACTTGACGATCTTGCCTTGCGGCTTGAGTTGCTCCGCAAGGCGACTGACCAGGTTCAGCTCGGTTCCGACCAGCCAGCGTGTGCCGGGCGGCGCGGCAGTGACGGTGTTGATGATGAATTCGGTGGAACCGACGTGGTCGGACGCGAGGCACACATCGAGATTGCATTCAGGATGCGAAATCACGAACCCGTCCGGATATTGCGCGCGCCAGCCCCGGATGTGCTCGACCTGGAACATCTGGTGCACGGAGCAATGCCCTTTCCAGAGCAGGATGCGGGCGTGTTCGATTTCCTTTGCCGTCAGGCCGCCGTTTTCGAGATCGGGGTCCCACACCGCCATCCGGTCAAGCGGGATGCCTTTTTTGTAGCCCGTCCAGCGTCCAAGGTGTTGATCGGGGAAGAACAGGACTTTTTCGCGCTGCGCCAGCGCCCAGTCGATGACCGCAGGGGCGTTGGTGGACGTGCAGACGATGCCGCCGTGCTCGCCGCAGAAGGCTTTGAGGTCGGCAGCGGAGTTGATGTAGGTGACGGGCGTGATGCGCGCGTCCGGTGGGCCGAGCACATCGGCGAGTTCATCCCAACAGCATTCCACTTTTTCCAGGTCGGCCATGTCGGCCATCGAGCAGCCTGCGGCGAGATCGGGCAGGATGGCAGTCTGTTCCGGGCGCGACAGGATGTCGGCTACCTCGGCCATGAAATGCACGCCGCAGAAAAGGATGAATTCCGCGTCCGTGTCCGCAGCCAGACGCGCAAGCTTAAGCGAGTCGCCGGTCAGATCGGCATGACGATAGACGCTCTCGCGCTGGTAGTGGTGGGCGAGAAGCACGACGCGCCGACCGAGGCGCGCGCGCGCTTCGATGATGCGCGCATCGGCCTGTTCGTCGGTGAGCGTGGCGAACTGCTCGAATTCCTGAACCGTGTTCGTTGCCTGTGTGGTGGTACTGCTGCTCATTCCTGCTCCCAGGGTAGATTGGCGAATTTCCAGCCGCCGATGTGTCCGCGTTGCTTGTTGGCGTCGAGTGCGCCCTCGAAACCTTCGAGAACGTTGTAACAGTTGTTGTAGCCGGACTGGGTGACCAGTCGCGCCGCGTTGTCGGAGCGGTGTCCGGAGCGGCAAATGAACATGACCAGCGACTCGGGATCGATTGCCTGACGCAACTGGGTGAGGAAACCGGTATTGATTTGCCCGCTGGGCCAAAGCTCCCATTCCAGGTTGACCGCACCGGGTATGTGGCCGACCAAGTGCAGTTCGGCGCGGGAGCGGACGTCGACGAGTTTTGCGCCAGGGGCGAGTTGCCAGACCTGGTGGGCTTCCGCAGGGGTGAGCGCGCCCTGGTAGGGCAGATCGAGTTCGATAGCGCGTCGGTGAGCGAGATCGAGCAGGGCAGTGAGTGTTCCCATGATGGTTTGGTCTAGAATCGAGGAATTCGAGTATATCGCTTGCTCCATGTCTCTGCCTCCATCTTCCTCTCAAACCAGGAATGCTGGCGCCGAACGCGCGCGTTCCATCCGCAATGTCACACTGGTGGGCGTTGCCATCAATTCCGTCCTGACGATCGGGCAGATCGTCGTCGGCTTGCTGGCCAACGCTTTCAGCCTGGTGGCCGACGCCGTGCACACGCTCTCGGATCTGGGCGCGGATTTCATGGTGCTGGCTGCCGGCAAACAGGGCGCCAATCCTGCCGATCTCGATCATCCTTACGGCCACGGACGTATCGAAACGGTTGCGACACTGGTGCTCGGCGTTTCGCTCGTGGCGGTGGGGATCGGGTTTTTGTGGGCCTCCGGCATGCGGCTACAGGCGATGGGAGATCAACTGCCCCTGCATCCCGCAGCACTCGTGATGGCGCTCGTCGCACTGCTGGGCAAGGAGATTTTGTTCCGATATACGCTTGCCGGCGGGCGTCGCCTGAAGTCGCCCATGCTTGAAGCCAATGCCTGGCACGCCCGGTCGGACGCCGCTTCTTCGCTGGTGGTGGCGATCGGCATCGGCGGCAGTCTGGCCGGTTATCCCTTCCTGGAGCCGCTGGCCGCTGCCGTGGTCGGTTTTCTCATCCTGCGCATGGGCGTCCTGCAAAGCTGGCATGCGGTGTGCGAGTTGATCGACACCGGCTTGCCAGACGAAGAGCTCGCTCGCCTGCGTCAGGCCATCAGCGATACGCCGGGGGTCGCGGGACTCCACGATCTGCGCACCCGTCGCATGGCTCACCGCGTTCTGTGCGACGCGCACGTCCAGGTCGATCCCCGGATCACGGTCTCGGAAGGTCATTACATATCGGAGAGCGTATTACTGGCGGTGCGCCGGGCGCGCCCGGATATCGGTGAAGTGCTCGTCCACGTCGATGCCGAGGAGGACGACATGGAACGGCTTTTCGCCGAACGAGTCGAGCGGCTCCCGGATCGTGCCACGGTGCTTGCCGATCTCTCCGATCTCGTCGGAGAACATCTGCCGCTCCATCGGCTTCAACTGCATTATCTCGAAGGGCAGGTCGAGGTCGAGGCGTATTTTTTACCGGATACCCCGCTTCTCGATGCCGAAACCCTCAAGCAGCGCGTGGATGCCTGGCTGGCCGAACGACCCCGTTATCGCAGGGTGAGTTTTTATCGCGTCCTGGGGCCGTGACGGGGGCTTGCGTGAAACCGTTGTTTGCCCGTAGCCACGCGCCCTGACGTAGCGACCACCCCGTCAGGCTTCGCCTGCCACAGCTGCACGGGAGGGAAATTGCCCCGGCGCTTCGCGCCACCCCGTCATCTCTACGAAGGGGAATGTCGCTCTGAGGTACCTGCTGTGCGGATGCTACGGATGGCTGTTCAATCCTCTGCGTCTTAACATTAAATTTGGTCGATGCGTTAAAATTGCCTTGACTTTCATAAGAGACTTACAGAGGGATATCTACATGCTTCGCTTGAATAATCGTGTCAGATTCACAAACGCCGAAACCGACAAACTGCTAACGATCGGCATCAATCTCTCCGGCGTGCGCACACAGTCCGGCATCAATGCGGAATTCGCTCGTTGGGCCAACGCGCTTGCGCGCAAGCGCCCGGACCTGCTGGAAAAAATAGGCCATGAGTTGTCCCGGATCTTGCAACAGCCGGAAAAAACCCAAGCCATTCACGGTACGGACAAACTGGAACCAGGCTGGTGACACATGGCTGACAGGTGAGCGAACCGGCCTCGCGCCTCGCCATGCACGGCGAGGTTCATGTCTGCCCCGTGTTCAGCCTGGACGTATCCGTCGACGAACGCCCACAACCTCACGCTGAAGTTGTGGGCGTTGCGGTTTTTTGAGAACCCAAAACCTTTATTTGGCCTTGCCTCCCCCGCCCTTGGCCGAGGATGCCGGAGCAGCGGCTGCTGTTCCCACGGTTACCTGCGGCTTCAGTTGCTCCAACGATTTTTCCCCGATACCCGGAACCTTGACCAGGTCATCGACCGTAGCAAAAGCCCCGTTCGTCTTGCGGTACTCGATGATGGCGTTGGCCTTGGAAGGGCCGATGCCGTTGATCTGTTGCAGGGCTGCCGCATCGGCAGTGTTGATGTTGACCGGCTCCAGCGCCATGGCGGCCAATGGACACAAGGCCAGTGAAAGAATAAGGGAACGCAGGAAACGACGCATGACGATACTCCTCGATGGTTGAAGGAGTACATAAAATAAATATTCTCAAGGACTATGTCAACAGTATTTATACATGCAGTCGGCGTATTTTACGTATTACTTGTTTACTTCGGGTTTTCCCTGCACTCCGATTTCTATCCATTTCGATCTCTCATGCGATGTCTCATGGTCGCCATGAAGCGGTATGATATGCAGGATCATGCGCACGTTTTTCGCTTTCGTCCTCCTTTGTGGTTTCCTGTTCAATGCGTCCGCGTCCAATCTGCCTGACCTGGGCGAGATAGGCGTGGACGATCTCTCGCCGGCGCAGGAGCGGCAGATAGGCGAGGAGATCATGCGCGAGGTACGCAGGGACCCTGCCTGGCTCGACGACCCCGAAACCGAGGAATACATCAACCGCCTGGGGCAGCGGCTGGTTGCGGCGAGTGGGGAGTCCGGGCGCGCGTTTGAATTTTTTGTAGTCAGGAATGCCATGCTCAACGCCTTTGCCCTGCCGGGCGGTTACATCGGCGTGCATTCCGGTCTGATTCTCGCGGCGCAATCGGAGTCGGAACTGGCCGGGGTGCTCGGGCATGAAATCGGGCATGTCACGCAACGGCATATCGCACAACTCATCGGCAAGCAGAAACAGGCGACGGTTGTGATGCTGGCTTCCATACTGGCGGCGATTGCGGCCAGGGATTCTCGGATGAGCGAGGCGGCAATCGCCGCCGGGGCTGCCGGGGCGAGTCAGGCGCAATTGGCTTATTCGCGCGATTTTGAGCGCGAAGCCGACCGGGTTGGCTTGCAAACGCTGGAAGCGGCAGGGTTCGACGCACGTGGGATGGCGGGGTTTTTCGAGCGCCTGCAACGCGCCGCCCGCCTCTATGAGAACAATGCCCCGGCTTATCTGCGCACACACCCGCTGACGACCGAACGCATTGCCGATATGGAAAACCGGGTCATGAGCATGCGCTACCGCCAGGTGGCCGATTCGCCGGATTTCGGTTACGTGCGCGCCCGTCTGCGCGTGCAATCGCTCTCGGCCAGCGAGGCGATACGGACGTTTACGGGATTGGTTACGGGCAGCCCGGACGATCCTGCGGCGCGTTACGGACTGGCGCTTGCGCAGTTGCGGGTTGGGCATCTGGACGAAGCCGCGCGCACGCTCGATGAATTGCGCCGTCGCGCCAAGCCTTCGCCTTTCATTGCCATACTCGCCGGTGAGTTGTCGACGGCCCGCCGTGATACCGATACGGCGGTCAATACGTTGATGGCTGCCACCAAGGCTTTTCCGGAGAGCATGAGCACGGTCTACGCCCTGGCCAATGCGCAGATTGTCGGTGGGCGGGCGCAGGACGCAGAGCGGAGCGTGCGCCGGGCGCTTGCCGGCCGCAGTGGCGACATACGCCTGTGGGGACTGCTCTCGCGCGCCAACGCGACCCTGGGCAAGCGCACGGCGCAGCATCGCGCCCAGGCTGAGGTTTATGTTTTGCGGGGCACATACCGCGCCGCAGTCGAGCAACTGGAATTGGCGCGCCGCGCCGGGGATGGCGATTTTTACGAATTATCCGCAGTCGATGCCCGTCTGCGCGAGGTCCGCACTCTTGCGGACGAGGAAAGGCGGGCGGAGCAACGGCGGAAAAGTGGACGCTGATGCTGGAGAAAATGAAATGAATTTTGACAAGGAAGTCGATGCGCGCGGGTTGACTTGCCCGCTGCCGATCCTGCGGCTCAAGAAGGCGCTGGCCGAGGTATCCGGCGGGCGGATCGTGCGCGTGCTTGCCACCGATCCCGCTTCGATCAAGGATTTTGAAGCCTTTACCCGTCAGACCGGGCACGAGTTGTTGCATCAGGGAGAAATGCCGGACGATACATTCGAGTTTTTCGTCAGGCACAAGTGAGGGGGAGGCAGGGAATCGGGCCTGTTGGGCGGTCGTACTCGTTGAGTACTTGGCAGGGCCGAGGAGGCGAGGGCGCAGGTGGCAGACTTCCCGAAAAAAGAAATCCCCGGCCTGAAGGTCGGGGATTTTGAGAGTGACTCAAACGCCTGTTTGGTGAGGCGCGGAAGAAAAGGCTTACGCTTTCGCCTTGGCACGCCGCCTGCGCGCGGCAACGCCTACGATGCCCAAACCGGCCATCAGCATGGCCCAGGTCTCGGGTTCGGGGATGGGGAGATTGTAGGTGAGGCCGGTATGAGTAGTGACCCTGGAGCCGCTTGTGATTCGGCTAGAAGAATAGCCATTGAAACCCCACTCGACAGTGAATGTTTTGCTCGAAGTGTTGGTGGAGATGAGTTGGGGCGAGGCGAGAACACTGGCCAGTGATTCACTGCCAAAGTAGTAGGAAATAGTCGACTGCGCAAAATCAAAAACGCTAACGTCATACGGACTGTCTTGATCCAATTGTATTGTGAGAACGTGATGGGCATACTGGTAATCTCCAGCTAAATACCACAAGTCGGTCTCGATTGTCGCAAACGGCAAACCGGAAGGGTTGAGGTCGTTATCGAAAAACTCAAAACGATGAGCGTACTCATGTGTATCCGGATCCTGACCGCTTATAATAATATCCTTTGTAGGGTATGTCGTCACAGTTCGAGTTTGAGCAAATGCCGACGAGCTACCCAAAATAGCTGCAATGGAGAGCGCAAGGGTGGTGACGGTAGTCAGTTTCATCAAAAAATCCTCCTAGTAGGTTGTTTGTCATTGCAAGCACATCCCGCAATATCCGCACAAGATGCAAAAATCATACCATATTTTCAATGCATTGAATAAAAAAAGCTTATTTTATGGTCATTGTTTCATTTTTTTTTGAGTGTAAAGTATCCCGACACTTTCACTGTATCGGATATCTGCTTGCACTTTGGGTATTTCATCGTTTCTCTGAAATACGTGACATTGATATATGTAACGCAAAGAGACGCGATGGATGTCACCAACCAACCGGCGGTACATTTCCGATGCGAAGCATTGCGTATCAATGATCTTTCCAGATTCCCGCGAAGGCGGAAATCCAGAAAGTATGCACTTGAATCAAAATCGCTCTGGCGCTCATTTCATTCCTACGGGTCTGCGCTGACTGACATCACATTTGCTTTTTGTAGTTCTCTCTGGGCGGATCTCGCTGTTGCTGTTCAGGAGAATCTTCAGCTTCATCGTCGTTCAGCCACGGTTATCAACAGAGGCGAATCGAACATTGCCTGCGGAGAAATTACAGTCTCTTCCATCGGTATCCTGTTGCCGTAACGCTCTTTGATCTTTTGCCTGACTGCGGGCGCATCGAGATTGAATTCGCGGATTTTCTGGCGTTCTCCGATACGGATACCGAGCGCGCGGTCGTAGATTTTCCAGACCAGTTCCGAACAGTAGATGCGCTCATCCGACCACTCGAAAGTCAGGTCGTAAGGTTTGCCGGCAAATGTGTCGGCTGTTTTGCGCAGCTTTTTCAGGGCATCCGCCGTCAGTTGAGGGGTTTTCAGGCGTTTGAGTACGTAGCGCCCGTTCGTGCCGCGCGCAATCCATTCTTTCAGAGGGGTATATCTCACCGTGGCGGACGCTTCGAAGACAGTGGGCTTTCCCTTCCGAAAAAGGATGATGCCCATGTGACTGTAGCGCGAATTCGTCGCCTGCTGTACGGCCAGGCTTTGCGCGGAGCGCGAGGTGTGAAAGATGATGTCGCCCTCCTTGACATCGGGCTGGGCGTCGCTGTTGCCGATGCCGAAGGAAAGAAAGAAAAAACAGGTGATTGCCCGAATCCAGGGGGTTGTCGTATTGGCAGGACGCAGAGCCATGAATAGTCACCGTTTCATTTCAGCAGAGTCCGGCACACGAAGCTTGCCCGCCAGCGCCTCCAGCCAGTGACGGGTCAGTTCGACCATGCGGTTGGCAAAGCCCCATTCGTTGTCGAACCACACGAAGAGGTTGACCATGCGCGGCCCGCAGGCGCGGGTCTGGCTGCCGTCGATGATGACCGAATGGGCATCGTGGTTGAAGTCGATCGAGGCGTGCGGCGCGTTCGACCAGTCGATGAATCTGGCGCAGGGGCCGTGGGCGGCTTCGCGCAACAGTTCGTTGATCCGTGCGGCGCTGACTTCCTGCGGAAAGGTCAACACCATGTCGATGGCCGAAACATTGTGCGTCGGCACGCGGATGGCCTTTGCTTCGATGCGGCCTTCGAGTTCGGGCATCAGGCGCTCGACGCCGCGCGCCAGTCCCGTCGCCACGGGGATGATCGACTGCATCGCCGAACGGGTGCGGGCCAGTTCGGAGTGATGGTAGCCGTCGATCAGGGGTTGGTCGTTCATCGCTGAATGCAGCGTGGTGAGCAGCGCCCGTTCGAGGCCGAATTCCCGGTGCAGCAGGGAAAGCACCGGAACGACCGCGTTGGTCGTGCATGAGGCGGCGGAGACCAGTCTGGCTTGCGGGTCGAGCCTGTCATGCGTGAAACCATGCACCACAGTGGCATCGACATCGTGCGCATGCGCGCCGGGATTGGAGAGCAGCAGGCGCGGGCAGCCGGCGTCGATGAAGCGTTGCAGTTGCGCGCGCTCGACGTAACGGCCCGAACACTCGACGACGAGATCGGTTCCGTGCGAGATCCAATCGACTTCTTCCGGCGTGTGCGCGTGCGAGACGCGGGTCGGGCGACCGTCGAGAAGGAGAAGGTCGTCGGCGATGTCTATCCGACCCGGAAAGCGGCCATGCGTGGAATCGAAACGGGTAAGGTGGGCAATGCTGTCGAGCGCGGCAGGTTCGTTGATCGCCACGATGCGGAGATGGTCGGCCAATCCGGTTTCATGAATTGCGCGCACGAAGCAGCGCCCGATGCGACCATAGCCGTTGACTGCGAGTCGGAACGGAGTCCGGGCCGTGGCGGGGTAACGTGATGGAGGCAAGGTTGCTTCCTGGAAGGGTGGTCGGAAGGCAGAAGATTAGCCCGGATAGCTGATTGAGTCACCGTTCATATAAGAAGCGATTCGGCTGCTACACTAACAGCTTATGTCCAACTCTCTTCTTTCTTCCCATGCCTGCCCCGATTGAAAACCGCATCGCCGACGAAATCGGCGTCTCCACGCATCAGGTTGTTGCCGCCGCGCGCTTGTTCGACGATGGCGCGACGGTTCCTTTTGTCGCGCGTTACCGCAAGGAAGCCACAGGCGGGTTGGACGATACGCAGTTGCGCACGCTCGCCGAACGGCTGGTCTACCTCCGCGAACTGGAGGAGCGTCGCGCAACGATACTGGCATCCGTCGAGGAACAGGGCAAACTGACGGCGGAGTTACGCACGCAGATCGAGTCCGCCGAAACCAAACAGCGGCTGGAAGATCTCTATTTGCCCTACAGGCCGAAGCGCCGCACGAAAGCGCAGATTGCCCGCGAGGCGGGGCTTGCGCCGCTGGCCGAGGCGCTGCTCGCAGACCCAGGGTTGGAGCCGGGACGCGCCGCGCTGGAATACCTGAATCCCGAGGCGGGTTTCGGGGACGCGAAGGCGGCGCTCGATGGCGCACGCCAGATTCTGATGGAAACGTTCGCAGAAGATGCCGCCTTGTTGGGCGAGCTGCGCCAGCTTCTCCACGACGAAGGAGAGATTCGATCCGCCGTGTTGGAGGGCAAGGAAAACGAGGGAGCCAAATTCCGCGACTGGTTCGATTTTCGTGAGCCATTTGCCTCGATACCGTCGCACCGTGCGCTGGCCTTGTTGCGCGGGCGTAACGAAGGCGTGTTGAAACTCGCTCTCGATCTGCCACGCCCCGAGGGGGAGGCCGACGCCAACACCCAGCATCCCTGCGAGCAGCGCATCGCAGCCCGTTTCGGCGTCCGGAACCAGGGGCGGCCCGCCGACAAATGGCTCACCGAGACCGTGCATTGGGCCTGGACGGTAAAAATATCGCTCTCGCTGGAATTCGACCTGATGGGCACGCTGCGCGAACGCGCGGAAGAAGAAGCCATCCTGGTCTTTGCCCGCAATCTGAAGGATTTGTTGCTCGCCGCCCCGGTGGGTGCGCGTTGCGTGATGGGACTCGATCCGGGTATCCGCACGGGGGTGAAGGTGGCGGTAGTGGATGCCACGGGAAAGCTGCTGGATACGGCAACGGTTTACCCGTTCGAGCCACGGCGTGACCGCGCGGGGACGCTCGCCGCGCTCTCGGCGCTGGCGCAAAGGCACGCGGTGGAACTGGTCGCCATCGGTAACGGCACGGCCTCGCGCGAAACGGACGCGCTGGTGGCGGAACTGTGCGCCAGCCAGCCGGAATTGCGGCTCACGCGGGTGACGGTCTCGGAAGCGGGGGCGTCGGTGTATTCGGCCTCCGAACTGGCGTCACGGGAATTTCCCGCGCTGGATGTTTCCCTGCGCGGGGCGGTGTCGATTGCGCGACGCCTGCAAGACCCGCTGGCGGAACTGGTGAAGATCGATCCCAAGGCCATCGGCGTGGGCCAGTACCAGCACGATGTCAATCAGGGACGGCTGGCGAGGAGCCTGGACGCGGTGGTCGAGGACTGCGTGAACGCGGTCGGGGTGGACGTCAACACGGCCTCCGCGCCGTTGCTGGCCCGGATCTCGGGGCTCAACACGCTGCTGGCGGGCAATATCGTCGCGCACCGCGACAGCAACGGCCCGTTTCCGGATCGCCGCGCGTTGTTGAAAGTAGCCCGGCTCGGCCCGAAGACTTTCGAGCAGGCGGCAGGCTTTTTGCGCATCCCGAACGGGGACAATCCGCTCGATGCTTCAGCCGTGCACCCGGAAGCTTACCCGGTGGTGGAACGCATTCTCACGAAAACGAACAAGGATGTACGCGCATTGATGGGCGATGCGGCTTTCGTCAAAACGATCGACGCCGCCGAATTCACGGACGAGCGTTTCGGTCTGCCGACGGTGAAGGACATCCTCGTCGAGTTGGAAAAACCCGGTCGTGATCCGCGTCCGGAATTTCGTACCGCGATCTTCCATGAGGGCATCAAATCGCCCGCCGACCTCACGGTCGGCATGCTGCTCGAAGGGGTGGTCACCAACGTCACGAACTTCGGGGCGTTCGTCGATGTCGGCGTGCATCAGGACGGGCTGGTGCACATTTCGGCGCTGGCCGACCGTTACGTGAAAGATCCGCACAGCGTGGTGAAGGCCGGGCAGATCGTCAAGGTGAAGGTGCTCGAAGTCGACCTGCCGCGCAAGCGCATCGCGCTCACCATGCGTTTGTCCGAAGAAACCCGCCGCGCGGCAAAGGAGCGCCATGAGCCGAAGCGCGCCGACCCGAAGCGCACTGAGCCGCGAAGGCAATCCCGGCCGGATTCGCGGCCTGCGCGCAACGATAACCGACCAAAGGCGCCCGAGGGCGCGCTGGCGCTGGCCTTTGCCCGCGCCCTGAACAAATAGGACCGGAATATCACGGCATGAATCCATCCAGTACCGTCCAGCGTTTCCTGCTGGAAAACCTCGACATTCGCGGAGCCGTCGTCAAGCTCACCGACGTGTGGCAAGCCCTGCAACACGAGCGCGGCTATTCTCCGATCGTTGCCGGACTGTTGGGCGAGATGGCCGCAGTTTGCGCCGTGATTGCCGGGAATCTCAAGCAGCCGGGCCGACTCACGTTCCAGGTACAGGGCAGCGGGCCGGTCAAACATCTGGTGGTCGATTGTTCCGAGGATCTCAACCTGCGCGGCTACGCCAGGGCCGATCTCGAGGCGGACATGAGCGAGACGAATGTTCATGGAGCCGAAGGCTCCCCTGGACAAGCCTCCCTCCCGAGGGAGGTGGCACGCCGAAGGCGTGACGGAAGGAGTAAACGAGGCGTCCCCCCCGACCGGGAGACCGGGGCGGCGCAGGACTTCAACCCGGAGAATGAACTGCCGTCGCTTCTCGGGGACGGACAGTTGCAATTGAGTCTGGAGACGGAAGGGCTGGAGCAGCCTTATCAAAGCATCGTCCCGCTCGAAGGCGACAGCATCGCCGAAGTGTTTACGCACTACCTCGAACAATCCGAACAGCAATCCACCGGACTGTGGCTGGCCTGCGGCCGGGACGCCAGCGCCGCGCTTTTCGTACAAAAGCTTCCCGGCGCGGACACGAAAGACCCCGACGGCTGGAGGCGCATCCAGACCCTGGCGGAGACGGTGCGTAACGAAGAGTTGCTCGATCTGGATGCAGCCGCCTTGCTCCGTCGCCTCTTCGCCGAAGAGGATGTACGCCTCTATCCTCCCCGAACCGTTACGCACGACTGGCCGCGCGAGCCGGAAAAGATTGCCGATCTGTTGCTGACGCTGGGCGAAGAGGAAGTTCGTTCGATGCTTGTCGAAAACGGCAAGCTTGTCGTGCGCGACGAGTTGTCGAACCATACCTATCTGTTCGACACGTCAGAGATCGACGATCTCTTTCAGCCGCGCACGCTGCATTAGTGAGGCCGATCGGGATGCATGGAGAACTCCAGCGCCGCCGTCTTGCCATTATCTCTACCTGTTGAGGTTTGCTGCGTGCGCCCCAACCTGCACAAGCTTCGATCTTCAGTATAAAATCAAGCTAGACATTTTTATTAAGGGTCTAGCCATGTTGATCATTCCGCTGGCTGAAGCCAAGAATCGTTTATCAGAGCTCATCCTTCGTGCCGAAGGCGGTGAGGACGTAGCCATCACCAAGCGCGGCAAACCCTCGGTACGGCTGGTTCCTGTAGCCGAACCCGCCCTGGATCGGCGGGCCGAAGTTGCTGAAGTTTTCCGGCGCTTACGTTTGTTGTCGCGCGGAATGTGTTTGGAAGGCGATCTGAAAGCCATTGCCCGCGAGGGCCTGGACTGATGGCCTTTGTACTCGATAACTCCGTAGTCTGTGGCTGGATTCTGGAGAATCAGGCCACGGACTACAGTGCGGCTATCGCCAGACGGCTGGAACAGGAACGTGCAGTCGTGCCGCCACTGCTGCAACTGGAATACGTCAACGTGTTGCGTACCGCTTGCAAGCGCCAAATCATGTTCGCCAGTCAGGCGCAGGAATTGTTGTCGCAGCTATCCAGGCTGCCCATCGAAGTCAATTCCAATTCCCCTGACCCCGGTCTGATACTGATGCTGGCGCTCCGCTACGAATTGACAGGTTATGACGCAGCCTATCTCGAACTGGCATTGCGCATGCAACTGCCCATCGCCACGCAGGATGCCGCGCTTGCCGAAGCTGCGCGCATCGCGGGCGTGGGCGTGGTGGCGAGCGAGTTGTAATCGCATGGATCGCAACGACACCGTCGCCACATTCGGCCAGGTCTCTACTCCCGATGCTCATCATCGGGGCCATGATGCGCAAGCTCAGTCAGGATTTGGAATCGGTGTTGCGTCCCATTGCCCAATCCAGCGCGAGTTGTGCCACCAGTTCCGCAACCAGGTGTCGCTGGCACGCGGAGAGCGAGCGGAAACGTTCCAGCAAGGTTT
>JGI24702J35022_10001046_pt1 | contig 17308 bp, 15 predicted proteins | sample TergutTh196P4_FD_35022 | JGI IMG/M metagenome (IMG submission 35022)
AAAATTCTCCCGATGTGTCAAACTTCCGCATATGCTTCTTTCGCACGCGAAGTATAAAATATGCGAGACGTAAAAAAAATTAGGGGAGGGTGAGTAGTTACGATTGTTTATTATGATATGTCAGCAAACTTTTCGCAAGGTTTTTTAAGAAAAGGAGTTGGTCCAGGAGAGACAAATGTGCTTATAAAAATTATATCATGTGGTGATACTGCAATTCAGGCAACTGTTGACCCAGGCGGACTGTTCATATATCATAAAAATGAAATTATTAAAGAAAAAATGCCAATGCCCACAGAGATCGTACATTTAAAACGAGGATATATCGCACATGCTTCTATTGCTAAGTTAGACGATGAAAAGTTGATTTACAGTGGAAAAGATCCTTATGATGAGAGAACTAACCATACGCGGTTTTCTATTTTTAATTTTTTGTCAGATTCGGTATATTGCTTCGGAGAATATCCGTCGGAAGACAAAGAAATCGATAAGATTCCTTCAACAGGTTACAACAGGTTAACAGCTTATCAGGGAAATATTACTGTTAAACCGGATAAAAGAAAGGCAGTGATGATATATTATTATGCTGTTGGCTTCGATATTATAGATATAACAACCCAAACGATTGCTATCAGTAAAATGTATCAATATCCGATGGTTGATCTGTTAACTATTCCTAATACGAATATTCAGGGAATAAAAAATAATTCTGAGTCATATAGAGGATTTATTGATTTATTCTGCAATGATTACTTTATTTATGTTTTGTATTCAGATAAGACTTTCGAAGAAAACTACAGAGAAGGCAGGCATATTCTTAAATACGATTGGGATGGGAATCCTGTTTGCCGCTATATATTAAGTGAAGAAATCAGTTCTTTTACCATTGATAAATATGAAAAAAATCTTTATGCAACAAGAAATGATGAAGAGTTTGGATATATAATAAGATATCAAATGAATTAAAATTTCGTTATAGATTACCACAAAGGGCACAAAGAATGCACAAAGATAACAATAGTGAAACGATATAAGTCAATTTTGAAATCGGTTATTAAGTTTATAATGTTCATTGTTTTGTCGTTGGGACTGGCGATGGTTTTCAGGGTATTCATTATTGCTCCAATCATTTCGATTCCTTCTAAGTCGATGGAGCCGGCAGTGATGGCAGGTGATCGTATAATTGTTACGAAATTGATCCCCGGTCCGCGTGTTTTCAAAGACTTTCGGCAACTCAGGTTCGATGGCTTACAGGCAGGATCAAAAATGTCCATCAATGAATTGATTATAAAATGTTTTCGAAAAATCAATTCGCGGAAAACTTAAAATACTGTATTATTGTTTGTTGGATTAACTTTATAATAATATATTTTATAATATTGTATTATGGTTAAAAAAACAAATCATGATATTTGTTATTTTTTTGTTCAAAAATTTGGTGATTAAATCATTTCTTCTTATATTTGTTGGCAAATTTAATAAGAAAATGGCAAACAAATTGCAGAACAGGGCATATTGCCTATACTTGATTATAATGCTTCTCTTTCTTTGCTCTTGCAAAGACGTGAGAGAGCAGAGCATTAGGCAGGTTGTAGCTGAATGGACAGGGAAGGAGATACAATTTCCGGAAGGAACACCTTGTCAGTCGTTAGGTCAGGATACCGTTTGCATTGACTTTTCAAATCAAACCTATAAGATATTGCTTTATGTCGACTCTGTGGGTTGCATTAGTTGCCGGTTGAGATTGACGGAATGGAAACGGATAATCGCCGAAGCTGACACTTTATTTGCAGGAGAAGTCGATTTTCTGTTTTTCTTTCAACCCAAAAAGCGGGATGAAAGAGAACTGCAATACATGTTCAGGAATAACGGTTTTCGTCATCCCGTATTTATAGACACAAAAAACGAAATCAACAAATTAAATAAATTCCCTTCACAAACCGAATATCAATGCTTTTTGCTTGACATTGACAACAAGGTTGTATTGATCGGAAATCCGTCATTGAATACAGGAATCTGGCAGTTGTTTAAGAGGTATATTTCGGAAAGAGACAGTAAACTAACACAGGGAAAAAAGGAGGAGAGTCTATCACTTTCAAACAGTACAACTCTTCCTCCTGACCTTCCCTCTAAAAAGAAAGGAGGCGGCAAAGATAACGAATTAATTTTATAATTTCCATGCAAGGCGAGGGAATTATAAAAAAAGGTATAGGAGCGGTAATCTTCCGGTGATCTTTTTGGCTTGTGAGTAGATAGAATATCGAATCGAGTTTAAAAGCCGTAAGGCAATTACCAACTGAATTTTTTAAACTTAATTATTGTAATTTAAATTTTTAGAACATTATGAAGAAAAAATTATTGTATGGCTTTGCCGTAATAGTGATAGCAACGATTGTTGCATGGAATGTGAATGTATCTTCTAAAAGATATGGATTATCTGATATTTCGTTAGCAAATGTGGAAGCTTTGGCCCAAGGGGAAGATGGTTCAGCATGTAAATGGAAATCCGTAGAGGCTGCTTGTGGATGTGGATATTGGGCCCTTTGCGACAGTGATGGAAATGGTTACGTGTGTGATTGTGGGGATATGAAATGGTACCCTAGCTAATAATGTAACTTTTCGAGAAGTGTCAAGGAAATATATATTTACTTATAATAAGATATATTGAACATTGACACTTCTCTCTTTAATTGCAAAAACATGAGAATAAATACATTTATCACTTTAATATTTTTTTTAATCTCTTGTAACAATGCAAAAGATTATAATTATAATGTTGAAGAACTCGATATGATTGGATCAAAAGAAATCGCTTTTGATGAATGGGTAACCAGTGTTGAGTGTTTTCAATTGATTGAATCAGGAACAAAATCCTATTGGAAAATCATTGAATATGATGATTTTTTTTATTTATACTCTTTCTTTGACGTATCTGTGTTCAAAAAGTCGGGAGAGCATATTCGTACAATTACAAACCATATACGAGGAGTTCTTTTTATGCCTAATGATATGTTTGTAAATGAAGAAGAACAACAACTATGGATTTTAGAACAGACTGATAATATCAATAAATATAGTTTGGACGGACAGTTTATTGAACAGCGAAAACTTCCCTTTAATGCAGTCAAGGTAGCGCCGATTGGAACAGAACATTTTCTTTTTTTTGAAGGAGTTATAGACAAAACAACTCCTGCATTTCTTCGTATAGTTTCAGGTGTTGATTTCTTAACAAACGCCGAGTTTGTACCAAAACATCCCATAAATAATACTATACCTATTTCTACCTTTACGTATAACAATGATGAAATATTTATATATCTTCCTTATAATGACACTATTTATGTTTGTGACAAGTCAAATTTGAATGTTACTCCCAAATGGCATCTTAACTTTTCAGGAGATTTCTTAACCTATCACGATATACCTGAAGGAGGATACAGTGAACAAAAGTTTGCTGAAATAATGAATGACAATAAAAAGTACAGAGGCTTGCAGGGTGTTTATTGTATAAATAATTATATTTTTATGCGATTAGAAGGAAAAGAAAATTCATTCAGGGCAATAGATATAACAAACAGCAAAACATACCGTTTTAACACATTAATTGATAATATTAAAACAGCGCCTCAAGGTAATTCAAATAATGGACTTCTTGTTGTAATGAATATTCAGGATTTTATTCGCCATTATTCAAATCCGGGCAATAGTACAAAATATGAATCAATCAACGAATTATTAAGTAACGTAAAAGAATACGACATAGGTCTAATTGTTTTGAAAATTAAAATGAAGGAGGATTTACTATGAAAAAAAATTCAATTATTTACTTTTTCGCATTATTCTTACTATCATGTCAAAGTGAAAAAATCGAACGATCTCTTATTGAAGATTTTAGTTTTCATATACCATTTGCCAATGATATGGATGATTTATTAGGGGAAAATGTGAAAACAATTCAATTAGACACAATCACGGAAGCGCTGGTTGGAATGATAAATAAAATAATTAAACATGATAACCAATATTATATACTTTCAGATGATCGAAGAATATTGCATTTTGATAATGACGGAAATTTAAAATCAACACTTGATAAAAGAGGAGGAGGACCAGATGAATATACAAGAATTGGAGATTTTAATCTTATTAATCAAAAAGATAAAACTGAACTATGGATTTGTGATTTTAAAAGGATTCGAAAATATGCTCTTTCAGGCAATTCCTGGGATTTGACAGGAACAATTAATTTTGATTTTGTAATTAACAAATTCAAAATTATTTCGGACGATTTTATCCTTTTTCTTACCGGACAAAACGAAGAATCTCTATTGTTAACAGATATCACAGGAGCGCCGTTACATAGATACCTGAAACAGGAAATCCCTTTCCTTACTTTCAAAGCGGTACAATTTGTTGATAACAATTCCTGTATGATATTTCAATTAGGTGTTTCAAACGAGGGAATCGTATTTGACAAAAATGATTTTTCTTTTAAACTAACACACATTGTCGAAAATGAACAATTTCTCACTTCAAAGAATTTATTGAATTTATTCGACAAATTTGGCTATGATTTTCTGGGAGAATTATCTAACACAAACCATATAAGAGGATTACGTAACATAAATGGTAATATAGGGTTAGGTTATAAATATCATGGTGATTTTTTTGTGGCAGTAAACAAGTCTGGCATTTGGAAAAAAATAAAATTTGATAATGAAAATTATCCCTCATTGTTTACATTATTTTTTTCAGAATCAGCAGATAGTTTTATACTCTATGAGTATCCGGAAGATGATAACCTGAATTTAACATTGCATGAGTATATTCAGTAATACAAATTTGCTAAATGAAGAAAAAGAGAATAAAAAGCAGGAACAGAATTAATTTTATCAAAAGATATCTTTTTGTATTTTTCTATTTTTTAGTATAAAACATAACTTCCATTAATTGATGCCATTTTCAAACAAAGAAATTAGACCTATAAATGAAATTTTGTAAAATTGTTACATGTTTTTGGTTGATAACAACATTTGTATTTTTCTTTTCAACCGTTTTCATTGTTAACGGTGCATTGTTCAATGGTGTTGTTACAGGTAAGTATTTTTGGTTCTATACTTCTATTGGAGTAGCAAACGTTGTTACATTCGTTTTTGTATTAATCCATAAATTGTATTTCAAGTTAAAACTTTTTGACTTTTTTATTTTAATTCTTATTGGAAGCGTATTGTTTTCATCAATAGTCATAAATACTGTTTCTCAGAATACGACTAAGATTACTTTATTCGCTTTATTAGCAATACTTTATTTTAACTTCAGGTTGCTTTCTAACCTCCAAAAAACTAGCCCAAAAACAAATACTCTTTTTTTTATTATGATTACGGGATTGGTGGAAGTGATTTGGGGACTTCGCCAACTTTATGGGTTTATTCCATCGCAACATTCGCTTTTCCGCCTGACCGGGTCGTTTTTCAATCCCGGACCTTATGCGGGTTACTTGGCTGTCGTTTTTCCGTTGGCTTTGTCTTATTTAATGCAAGATAGATTACCACAAAGGGCACAAAGAATACACAAAGATCACAAGCCAAGTCGCATGAGTATTTCAACCTTTGTATCCTTTGTGAAAAACCTTTGTGAACCTTTTGGTCAAACAATCAGATGGTTGATTGCTTTGTTGACGTTTGTCTGTATCCTGATGGTTTTGCCTGCCACAATGAGTCGGGCAGCTTGGTTGGCGGCTATCGGGGGATGTGGGGTGGTTTTGTTTTTTTATTCAGCACATAGATACAGAGCGCACAGCGGGGCGCAGAGAAAGATGTTAACTTTAATTATTGCTGTTGTTTTGGTGGCAGGCTGTATGGGGATGTATTTTTTGAAGAAGGATTCGGCAGATGGACGGGTATTGATGTGGAAGATTGCTCTGCAGGCAGCAATAAAACATCCGCTTGGTGTGGGATTAGGTAATTTCGCGGGCGCGTACGGCGAAGCACAAGCTGCCTATTTTGTTGCAGGTAAAGGAACAGCAACAGAAGAATTTGTGGCAGGAAGTCCTGTTTATGGATTCAATGAGTATTTACAGATTGCGGTTGAGTCGGGTGTGATCGCGTTGGTTTTGTTTTTGATCATTGTGTTTGTTGCGCTCCGTTCACTGATCAAAAGCAAGGAATTGGGTATGGCAGGCTCGATGGTTTCGCTGCTTGTCTTTGCTTTCTTTTCGTATCCGTTCAGTGTATTGCCTTTACTGATTGTTTTTGTGTTTTTGCTGGCAATGAGTGGATTTGATAGCACGCAGATGACGCAGATCAGTCAACTTGGCGCAGATCGGAAATTTAAATCGGCGATAATCCATAAAATCTGCGTCATCTGCGTGCTTTTTAGCTGTATTTCGGTTACCGCTTACTGTCTTTACCGGGAATATCCTAAGTATATGGTTTATAAGAAATGGAATAGTATACAATATCTGTACCGATACGGAAATCCGAAAGAAGCTGTCAATGCATACTGTGAACTGTATCCATTGCTGAACGACCAGATCAAGTTCCTGTTCGAATATGCACAGAGTTTGTCTCAAACAGAACAATACGAAGAAAGCAACCAGGTGCTGGAAAAAGCCATCCGGATCAGTTGCGATCCGATGCTTTATAACGTGATGGGAAATAACTATAAAGGAATGGGTGAGTACGGAAAAGCGGAAAATATGTATGTACACGCATCACATATTGTACCAAACCGGCACTATCCGCTGTACCTGCTTATGAAGCTGTATCAGGAAACAGGGCAAACCGATAAGGCGAAAGCCATGGCAAATGTCTTGCTAGAAAAGCCCATCAAAGTACCTTCGACGGCGATTCGGGAAATGCAGGAAGAAGCGAGAAAGACAATTGAAAATTGAAAGTTAAAGTGAAACGATATAAGTCAATTTTGAAATCGGTTATTAAGTTTATAATGTTCATTGTTTTGTCGTTGGGGCTGGCGGTGGTTTTCAGGGTGTTCATTGTGGCTCCAATCATTTCGATTCCTTCAAAGTCGATGGAGCCGGCAGTGATGGCAGGTGATCGTATAATTGTTACGAAATTGATCCCCGGTGCGCGCGTTTTCGAAGACTTTCGGCAATTCAGGATTGATGGGAAAGTACAGACAAAACGCTTAAGAGGCATACGCCAGGTCAGGCGGAATAATGTGTTGGTGTTTAATTTCCCCTATTCAGGAGATTGGGACAGGATTGATATGGATTTGAATGTGTTGTACCTCAAACGATGCGTTGCCCTGCCCGGTGATACGTTTTCTATTGAAAATGGCATATACAAAGTGAATAACTGCCTTGATTCGTTAGGCTGTGCATTTCGACAGCAGGAATTAACCCTGCAATCCCGCGATGATTTTTCACCGGTTATCTGGAATTGCTTTCCGCACGATTCGGTGCATTACAGCTGGAATATCAAGGATTTCGGTCCATTGTACGTACCTGCATCGGGAAATTCAATCAGCCTTGATATACGCAATATGTTGCTTTATAAAAACCTGATTGAATATGAAACGAATCAAAAACTGTCGGTGCATAACGGATTGGTGTACTTAGCTGATGAAAGGCTAAACACCTATACTTTTAAGTTGAATTACTACTTTATGGCAGGCGATAATATCTTTGATTCGGGCGATTCGCGCTATTGGGGATTATTGCCGGAAGACTGTATGATTGGGAAAGCCATTTTTGTTACACACTCGAAAGATCCTGCGACCGGCAAATTCCGGTGGAAACGATTGATAAAAATAATTAAATGAGATGAAGTACATTTTTAATCTTCTTATAGTATCTGTGATAGTTGGCTGCTCAACCTATCCGCCTGATGTGCGGTCGACATTGCTTTTTGCAGGTGATAACCGTGCCGAACTGGAAAAAGTGTTGAAACATTACAGCCAACATGAAGCCGACAGCCTGAAATATAAAGCGGCCTGTTTCCTGATTGGCAATATGCGTTATCATTATACACAAAATGACGAACAGTTAGACAGGTTCAGGCGTTATATACTCGATACTGTTCCAACCCAGCAGACATATACTAATTTCCAGCAAAAATATGGCAAGTTAAACAGTCGATATGACATAACTTTCGATGCGCAGGTGATTACGGCTGATTACCTGATCCGTAATATTGATTTTTCATTCCGTTTATGGGAAGGGACTCCCTGGGGCAATCATTATTCGTTCGATGTGTTCTGCGAAGAATTGCTTCCATACAGAATCGGCAATGAACCCATCGAAGACTGGAAAGAAGTCTATTACAACAGGTATCAGGCCATGCTTGATACTGCAACTATTGATCGCTCAAGTCCACTTGCCGCATGGCGCATGTTATTTGATTACCTGCATAGCATTTCAGGTGAGTATTTGCTCGAATGGGTGTTTGCCTACGACTGGACAACGCCTAATCTTGGGGCGTTGACATTGCTTGACCTGCGTTATGGGAATTGTCAGGAATTAACGGATATGCTGACGTATGCGATGCGCTCGGTAGGCATTGCTGGCGGGATTGATATGATGGTGCAACATCCTGATAACTATGACAGGCAACATTGGTGGAACTATATGCGCGATACAAGCGGGCTGTGTACGGCATTTGATTTTTATTATGATATGGATGAACCTGCGGAGAAGATGACATGCATTCACAAGTGCGGAGTAGCCTACCGAAAATGTTTTGCCATACAAAAAGAATCCATGCTGTGGAAATATCACAGCAAAAATGTTTACATCCCTTCCCAATTATCGGAATTGCATATCAAAAACATATCCGAACAGTATTTTAATGAGAATCCGGTTATATTACCTGTCGGGAACGAATACCGGAATGGCGATATATTGTATGTAAGCGTCTTCAATAATTCGGAGTGGATTCCTGTCACTTATGAAGAAGTCAAAGGGGGCAAGGTTGAATTCAATTATCTTGAGCCGAATGTATTATACCAGCTTACGCATTTTTCAGCCGAAGGAATATACAAGCCTCTTTCCGACCCTTTTATCCTGTACGAAGACGGATCGGTTTTTTTTGCACGGCCTGACCAACAAAAGCAGGATATGCGATTGAACCGTAAATTCCGTATGCCCTGGTGGTGGTACGAAAAAGCAGAAAATGTGATTGGAGGGAAATTTCAATTTGCCCATAAACCCGATTTCAGCGATGCCGTCACAGTACATACTGTTACCGATGCTGCCATGAGATATATTGATATCGATGTCAACATAACACAATCGTACCAATATGTCAGGTATTTATCTGCGCCCGGAGGATATAATATGATGGCGGAGATGCAGTTTTATTCGCCTGACACCCCGACTGCACCCGGCATAAGCCGAAAAGAGGTGCAATTGCAGGGAAAAGTAATCGGAACAGACGGTTCGTTTCAGGATATGCCGGACAAAACGAAATATAGTGCATTTGATGGAGATGCATTGACTTATTACTTTGCTCAGGAAGCAAGCGATGCCTGGGCAGGTTTGGAATTTGATAAACCGCAACGTATCAGTCGCATCAGGTACTGGTTCAGGTATGACGACAATACCATCAGGGAAGGCGATCATTATGAACTTCTCTATTGGGATGAAAACGACTGGATTTCGGCAGGAAGACAAACCGCCACAGACACGCTGCTGTATTTTAACCAAATACCGTCTGGCACGTTGTATTGGCTACGTAATCATACACGAGGCAGGGAAGAACGTCCTTTCACCTACGAAGACGGAAAACAGGTGTGGTGGTGAACGTTATGGATTATTTTTTGGAGGTGAATGAATAATTAGGCGGATCTCATAACACCTGCATCGCAATTGCGGCGCAGGCTTCGGCATCGGAAAGGGCGTGGTGGTGGTAGGTTAAGTTAAATCCGCAATGGGCTGCAACGGTATGGAGGCGATGGTTGGGCAGTGATTTCCCGAACTTTTTGCGCGATGCACGGCAGGTGCAGTGAAACATATAATCGGGATAATCCATTTGGTAAACACGAAATACCTCCCGCAAACATCTCTCGTCGAATGGACTGTTGTGCGCTACCAAAGGCAAACCGATTATCTTCGGCTCAATTTCTTTCCACACATACGGAAAAACAGGGGCATGTCGCGTGTCGACAATCGTCAGTCCGTGAGTCCGCGTGTTCCAATAGGTATACCATTCAGGCTCGGGACGGATCAGACGGTAAATCTTATCCACTATTTCACCATGGTTGACGATGACAACCCCGACACTGCATACACTTGATGGGAAATGATTGGCGGTTTCAAAATCTATGGCGGCAAAGGAAGTCATGTCAATTAAAAATTAAAAATTTTTGCAAAGATAATTTTTTCCATTCACATAAAAAACTGTACTTTTGTCTTCAATTTTTATGCGCAACAATGGAGAAGACAGGTATAACCGGTAAACTGTTTAAGGGTGATGTGTCGGTATGGATTATTTTCATGCTGCTATGCTGTTTTTCAATCATCGAGGTCTTTAGCGCAACAAGTACATTAGCCTACAGACATGCCATTATTTGGGACCCGATTGCCAGGCATACCTCTTTTCTGTTAGTCGGATTCTTAATGACGTTGGGTTTGGTTCATATTCATTATAAATTTTTTTCATTGGGCATTCTATTGGTACCGGTTTCTGTCGTTTTACTGTTTCTCACCTTACTTTGGGGTATCGATCAAAATGTAGCGACAAGAAGAATGGAGTTATTAGGCACGCCATTCCAGCCTTCCGAACTCGGCAAATTAGCATGTATCATCTTTGTCGCTTTTTTACTCAGCAGGCGGGAAAAATTCTCTGACAAAAAAACATTCAGATACATTTTATGGGGAATCGCCCCGATTGGTATACTCATTTTCCCATCGAATCTTTCCACTGCGTTTATCTTAGGCATTGTATGTTTTTTGATGATGATTATCGGNCNGATCCCCTGGAAGAAATTAGGCTNTCTCATTTTTTNTGTGTGTATGGGAGGTCTTTTCATCGTCCTTCTGTTGATGGCCATCCCGCAGGATACCACCCGAAAATATTTGCCAAGGGCATTGACATGGCAAAACCGCGTGAATGAATTTGTGGAAAGTGTAAGTAAGTCGGATAATAACAAAGCAACAAATGCAACCTATCAATCCACCAGTGATGATTATCAGATCGTTCATGCCAAAATTGCGATTTCGCGGGGAGGCATCATCGGGAAAGGACCGGGACAAAGTAAGCAACGTGATTTCCTGCCGCAGGCGTTTGATGATTTCATTTATGCCATTATCATCGAAGAATTAGGGGTGGTAGGAGGGATTGTCATTCTTTTGTTGTATTTGATGTTAACGATTCGTGGCGGTATTATTGCCGGACGATGTGAAAAGTTATTTCCCAAATACTTAGTGCTTGGATGTAGTTTAATGATTATGATTCAAGCTCTTGTCAATATGGCGGTGGCTGTTAACCTTATCCCTGTTACCGGTCAGCCACTTCCGTTAATAAGCAGGGGAGGCACTTCAATCGTGACAACATGTATTTATATCGGGATGATTCTCAGTGTGAGCAGGTATAATATGAAAATGGAGGACGTTGAAGCGGTGGAGGAAACAGTGGAAACAGGACAAAATCCAATGCATCCGGACGAGTCGGAAGCCTCTTCCGATTCCTTAAACCCCTTAACTCCTTTAAACCCATCTCACCAATGAATCCATATCGAATGATCATAAGCGGAGGCGGGACAGGCGGACATATTTTCCCCGCAATTGCTATTGCCGAAACCTTCAAGCAAAGATTTCCCGACTCGGAAATCCTGTTTACAGGCGCAGCAAACAGGATGGAGATGGAACGTATTCCGGCTGCAGGGTTCAATATCACAGGACTGCCGGTCAGTGGTTTTAACCGGAAGAATAGGTTTAGTAACATAAAAGTGATGTTCAGGTTATGCAAGAGCCTGCGTTTAGCTCGGCAAATCATTCGCGATTTTAAGCCCGATGTTGTCGTTGGGGTAGGAGGATATGCAAGCGGACCCACGTTATGGGCGGCAACTTCGTATCATATCCCCACACTGATACAGGAACAAAATTCGTATGCCGGAATAACGAATAAGCTGCTCGGAAAACGTGTCGCAAAGATTTGTGTGGCTTACGAAGGGATGGAGCGTTTTTTCCCTGCATCCAAAATCATACTTACCGGAAATCCCGTCCGTAAAGACTTGGAAGAAGGCATCCATCAAAAAGAAGAAGCATTCGCCTACTTTAATCTGTCGCCCGACCGGCGAACAATATTGATTCTCGGAGGAAGTTTGGGTGCGCGAACCATCAACAACGGCATTTGGCAAGGACTTGACCAATTGCTCGAGTCAGGGATNCAACTGATATGGCAAACAGGACGTTACTATTANGACTCNGTCAGGCAACAGTTAAACGGGAAAAACACACATGATCTGTTATGGTGCTCCGACTTTATCTCCCGCATGGATTATGCGTATGCTGTGGCCGATTTGGTGGTGTCACGTGCCGGAGCAGGATCCATTTCCGAACTGTGCCTGTTGAAAAAACCGGCGATTCTCGTACCATCACCCAATGTGGCAGAAGACCATCAGACAAAAAATGCGTTGGCCATCGTCAACAAACAAGCGGCTGTGATGATTACCGACAAAGAGGCGGAAGCGCAGTTGGGAGATTGTATGTTGAAACTTATTCATGACCCGGAACAACTCGCTTTGTTGAGCGAAAACATCGGTCAAATGGCGCTGCATAATAGCGCAGCATATATTGTAGATGAAATAGAGAAACTGATAAATCAGCGTTAACCAATGAATTTGAACGAAATACAATCCGTCTATTTTATCGGAGCAGGAGGCATCGGAATGAGTGCGCTGATACGTTATTTCTTATCCAAAGGGATTCTGGTTGCCGGCTACGACCGCACCCCTTCCTCGCTGACCGAACGCTTAATCAGTGAAGGAGCGACTATTCACTATACGGACAATATCGCATGGATACCCGAACCATTCAAATCGCCGGAGTCGACCGTTGTTGTTTATACACCCGCCGTTCCCGAATCACATACCGAACTGACCTATTTCAGGACAAACGGGTTTGAAGTGATTAAACGCTCACAAATGCTCGGTATTATCACTCAATCGCAACGGGGTCTTTGTATTGCCGGTACACATGGTAAAACGACCGTTACTTCCATGACCGCTTTTTTGCTGAAACAATCGCATGTGGATTGTAACGCATTTCTGGGAGGGATTTTGAAAAATACGGGAAGTAATCTTATGCTGTCGGAAAAAAGCGATTTGACCGTAGCCGAAGCCGATGAATACGACCGTTCGTTTCACCAGCTTACTCCTTATATGGCTGTAATCACCTCGGCGGACCCTGATCATCTCGATATTTACGGCTCAGCGGAAGCCTACCGCAAGAGTTTTGAGAAATTCATGTCGCTGATACGTCCGCAAGGCATTTTGATTATGAAGTACGGGATAGATATCAACCCGCAATTGCAGGACGGTGTGCAATTATATACCTACTCGGCATCCGACCACAACGCTGATTTTCATGCCCGTAACATCCGTATCGCCAACGGGGAAATCTTTTTCGACTTTGCAGGGCCGTCTGTTTACATCACTGATATCCAATTGGGTGTGCCTGTCAGGACAAATGTCGAAAATGGNGTGGCAGCCATTTCATTGGCATGGCTGAATGGTGTCACNCCCGATGANATCCGGAGCGCCATGAAATCTTTTGCCGGNGCTGAACGCCGTTTCGATTTCCGGTTGAAAAAAGATAATATCGTGTTTATTGACGACTATGCCCATCATCCCGAAGAGCTGAGAAACTGTATCCTGTCGGTCAGGGAACTTTATGCCGGACGAAAAATCACCGGTATTTTTCAGCCTCATCTGTATACCCGGACACGCGATTTTATGGAAGAATTTGCCCAAAGCCTTTCGTTGCTCGACGAGTTAATCTTGCTTGATATTTATCCGGCCCGTGAAGAACCTGTTCCGGGCATCACCTCGCAAGTCCTACTCGAAAAGGTAACGATAACCGACAAGAAACTGTGTACGAAAGAACAATTACCTGAACTCATATCTGCAGGAAATTACGAAGTCGTATTGACGTTGGGCGCCGGTGATATCGACCGTTTGGTTAATCCTCTCAAAGAAATATTGGAGAAAAAGTATTAATAAGCAGTATGAAACGAATCTTATCCGGCATAGTAGCCATGCTGTTTTTGGCTTACCTGATTTTTGCTATCATTATGTTGCATGGCAAAAAGGAGGATTCGACATGCGAAAACCTGATTATTGTAATCAAAGACAGCTTGGACAGGCAGTTCCTGTCGCAGGATAACATCGTTACCATACTGAAAAACGCACAACTACATCCAGTTGGAAAGAACCTCAGTGATATCAATACGTATGAGATTGAACAAAAAATTGCGGAAAGCGAATTGGTCTCCAATGTCATTGCCTATAAAACGCCATCCGGAAGTATAAAAATTGAAATCTCACAAAAAATGCCTATCTTGCGCGTTTTTAGCGCACGGGAAAGTTATTATGTGGATGATGCGGGAAATACAATGCCTGCCCATTATCTCTACGCAACTTACCTGCCGGTGGCAAGCGGAAATATCGAAAAATCGTTTGCAACGACGGAATTATATAAATTTGCATTATTTTTGCAAAGACATTCATTTTGGAATAACCAGATTGTACAAATCTATGTCCTTCCAAATAAAGAAGTTGAGTTGGTTCCCCGTATAGGGGATCACAGGATTTTGTTAGGGGATTTGGATGATTTTGAAGAGAAGATGAATAATTTACGACTCTTTTACGAACAAGCAATCCCTAAAATTGGCTGGGGAAAATATGAAATTATTAATTTGAAATATAAGAATCAGATTGTCTGTACAAAAAAATAAAAGATATGGCGCACACAAATTACATAGCAGCTATTGATNTGGGAACATCCCACCTTGTCGGTATGATTGGATATAAAAACGCACAGGGCGCTCTTTCCATACTGGCGGAAGAAATTGAAGAATCGGCTTCCTGCATCCAAAGAGGATGTGTCTACAATGTGCAGGATACTGCCCACAGGATTATTCGTTTGATACGCAAACTGCAAAATAAGCTCAGCAGTAAACAACCTGATTACAGGATTGACAAAGTGTACATTGGAGTGGGAGGTCAATCGCTTCATTCGGTCGAACATGTTGAAGTGAAAACGATCAATACAAACATGGATATCACGGAAGAAGATATCCAAAAACTTGACGTGCAATGCAAGGCCTTTAAGCCTGAAACATTGGATGTATTGGGCATATCTCCTCCGGCATATTACGTAGACGGCAAATTAACGGATAATCCGGTTGGTGTTCCCGGCAGGAGGGTTGAGGCGCATTACAAACTTATTGTAGGACAACTTGCCGTCCGCAATAACATCCTCAAATGTTTCGAATATATCAATAAAAATTCCGATATCAGCTTGGCAGGCATCTTTGTGTCACCACTGTCATTGGCAGAAACGATGCTCGGTCAAGACGATAAAGAATTAGGTTGTGCGTTGATTGATTTCGGTGCAGGCGTTACCTCTGTCGTCGTTTTCAAGCGCAATAAGTTGGTTTATTTGAATGTCATTCCGTTGGGCGGAAATCTTATCACCAAAGACCTGACCAACCTTCCGTTGGTTGAAACCGACGCCGAACGGGTGAAAATCACTTACGGAAGCGCCATGATGATTAAAGACAAAGAACCCACAGTCCTGTTGGATGTTAAAGACGGGATCGGACTGCGCGAAATCAATACCGTTGTGGAAGCTCGCGCCAAAGAAATTGTTGAAAACGTCTATGCCCAAGTCAGGTTTTCCAAAGAAATCGACGCATTAGGAGCGGGTATTTTTTTGGCGGGAGGAGCCTCTGCATTGAAGAATCTACAGGAATTAGTTCAGGAACGGTTCAAACAGGATGTTCGCTTTTCAACCATCCGGAAAGAATGGATGGAACAGGAAGATGACCGGATGGGCAATCCCCTCTATATGACCGCCATCAGCCTTTTAATCAAAGGCACGGAGAATTGTGTGTCTTATGAGCCTTCACAAACACAGGAACAACAGCCAAACGANGAAGATAAGGGAGGTAGAAGAAAGAAAAAAGGTGCAGATTCANCCNCAGAGAACGAACCTAAAATGGGTAATATCTTTGAGCGGATAATTAAAGGTATTCTCGAACAGGATTGATAATCATTAAAAAAATCATAATATGCCGATATTTGAAATGGAAAACTCGATAATAAGCAAATTTGGTCTTCCTCACGATACAAAGACAATCATCAAAGTGATTGGCGTAGGCGGAGGTGGAGGTAACGCTGTGACTCACATGTACAGGGAAGGAATACACGATGTGTCTTTCGCCCTGTGCAATACAGACAGCCAGGCATTGAATCAATCCGAAGTGCCTGTCAAACTTTGTCTGGGGCCTACTGCCACCAAAGGAGGAGGCGCCGGCAATATGCCGGATATAGCCCGAACAGCCGCTTTGGAAAGCGAAGACGACATCCGTAAGTTGTTGAGCGACGGTACGCGGATGGTATTTATCACAGCCGGTATGGGAGGTGGTACAGGCACCGGAGCAGGGCCTGTCATTGCCGGAATAGCCAAATCCATGGATATACTGACGGTAGGCATTGTAACGATTCCTTTCAGATTTGAAGGCAAACCCAAGATTATCCAGGCGCTGAACGGAGTAGAGAAGATGGGGAATAATGTGGATGCCTTGCTTGTTGTCAATAACGAACGGCTTCGCAAAATCTACCGCGACTTCACCGTATCGAATGCATTCAAAAAAGTGGACGACACACTGACCATTGCAGCCAAAAGTATTGCTGAAATTATTACGCTGCCCGGTATTATCAATCTCGACTTTGCCGATGTGAATACCACCATGAAAAATGGAGGTGTAGCGTTGATGAGCAATGGCTANGGACAAGGAGAAAGAAGATTGGAACTTGCCATCGAAGATGCGTTAAATTCNCCGTTATTGAATAATAATGACGTTTTTACAGCCAGAAAAATCCTGTTTAACATTTCGTTTAGCTCACAATCNGAATTGAAAGTGGAAGAATTTGACTGNGTCCATGACTTTATGGCTCGTTTCAACTCTCAGCATATCAATGTGATATGGGGAGCGGCTAAAGATGATTCATTAGGCGAAAGAGTTAAATTCACGGTGCTTGCAACAGGATTCGATATGATTAACATTCCTGAAATAAAGGAAAAACGCTTTGAGGAATTAAAGCGTTTAAGCGAAGAAGAAATGCT
>JGI24702J35022_10001047_pt1 | contig 17306 bp, 12 predicted proteins | sample TergutTh196P4_FD_35022 | JGI IMG/M metagenome (IMG submission 35022)
CGATGGCAAAAGGTATCGACAAACCAACTGCAAACAGAAAAGCGGGGAAGACGATATCCGAAAATCCAAGGAAATCTTCACCGACACTGGCATGTTCCAACCAATGTGGCACATTGCGGAGTGTCCAGAGGTCGTTCACGAAAATCATGCACAGCATGGTGAACGCCCTGAATACATCTATGGAGGCAACTCGTCCGGGTTTGAGGAGATTGGTGTAATTCATTCTTTTTATTGGTATAATACGCTTCGTAACGTTTTCAATGCTTTGTAAATCTGGGTTTCCACAGTACGGATGGATATACGCAATTCTTCAGCAATCTCAACGGCTTTTTTACCGTCATCATAAGCCATTTTGAATACTTTGCGGCTTTTTTCGGGCAATCTCTCAATTTCCTGACGCACCTGCTCCAACTGTTCCTTCCGGACGAACAACTGTTCGGGCGACTGAAAAAATTCAACTTCACGGATTTGCAGTTCAATCATTTCTTGAGATTCGTAACTGGCCCTTATCTTGAGATGATCCAAATAATTGATGCAACGGTTGCGTACTGCACGAAACAGATAGGCCTGCAAGGATTCGTTGATGGACGAGGTCTCGCGACCCACCCAAATCCGCATGAATACATCCTGCACTAAATCTTCGGCTGTAGCCCAGTCAGTAAACTTTGCAGCAAAAGCTTGCATGATGGGAGTATACTTCCGGTAAATCTCACGGAAAGCTCCCATGTCACCACCATTGAGGCGTTCAATAAGTTCATGTTCATATTTGCCGCTCCCATGCATCTCAAAGAGATTGAGGAAATTTTTTGCAATAATACGCATTTTTCACTTGATCTCACATCCATTTTTCTCAATTTTTTTTTGAATATACTAAAGTATATTTTTTTCATTCCCAATACGTACTTTTTTATCCTCACCTGTCTTTATTCCGTAACAAAATCCAAAAATGGATAATAAAGACAAAGATATAAATGTGTTGGTGGTGCGATTTCTTCAGGGAAACTGCAGTGAAGACGAAAAAGCGCAATTCCTTTCGTGGTTAAACAGCGACTGCGAAAACGAAACATCATTCTTTCAAATGAAGGAGCTATTCGATACACGGAAACGTATTCCTGCATCCGAAGAACAAAAAGTTACAACAGTGCATCATGCGAAACGCATGCTTTCGTCTAAACGTCTGCAACCATTGTTTTCTTTGATGTGGATGCGTTATGCAGCCATTGTTGCAGGGGTATTTGGCATTTTATTTGTTATTCATCTTTTTCAACAGCGTATTCCCGCAGAGCAGCCCATCGTTTATGTAAAACAAATGGTGATTCACAACACGCGGGGAGTGTACACAGTGTCGCTGCCCGACGGAAGCAAGGTATGGCTGCATGGCGCAACCACCCTCAGTTATCCCGATCAGTTTTCTGACAGTATTCGCGCTGTAGATTTGCAGGGCGAAGCCTATTTTGCCGTACAGGCAAATGAAACCCATCCTTTTGTAGTACAAACGCCAACAGCAAAAGTCCGCGCTACCGGAACCGAGTTCAACATCACCGCCTATCCCGGCGATCACGTAACCACTACCACATTGGTGAAAGGCATGGTAGACGTACAACCCAATCATCTCGCAACAAGCGTTCAACTGAAACCCGGACAACAGGCCGTATCTGGTATACACGGCAACGAGGTACGTGTTGCGAATATAACTGCAACAGAGACGAAATCACCCGTGAAAAATGAAGAAATTCCGGTGGTGGTTAAGAAAATCAATACCGAACTGTATACCGACTGGAAAGAGGGAGTGTATCGCTTTAAAAACGAACCGTTTCAAAATATTGTTTTAAGGCTGGAAAAAATGTATGGCGTGGAAATTCATATTGAACAGGAAGACTTGAAAAAAGCTGCCTTTTCGGGAATGTTCACCACCGATTACAGCCTGAAAGAAGTTTTTGAAATCATAAACATAAGTAACCCTATTTCTTATACTGTGAAGGACAAAATTGTATCCATCAGGAATAAAAAATGAATTATCCATCTTAAAAGTGTGATGCCTATGATATAGTACAAAAATTCCGTGATGCAAAAAGGTTGGGAAATATTGGCACTATTTCCGCAACCCGTTAGTTTTCAAATTGTTGTTGCCAATCAACACAGTGAAAAATTGGCGAAGAGTATTAATTTAAAAACAGTCAAATATATGATAAATTTTAGTATAAACGAAAAAATATTTTCAATTAATCTGTTGTTTATGAAAATTTTTGTTGTCTTAACTTTGGTTTTTGCGCTACAGGCTACGGCCAGCGTGTATTCGCAAAATACCCAAATCTCGTTAAATTACGAGCAGGCCCGATTGGGTGATGTACTCAGCCGGATAGAAAAGGATACTGAATTTGTATTCTTTTACCGTCATGGCGCGATTGATCAAAACATCAAAGTGGATATTCATGCGCAGAACATGAATATTCATGATGTTTTGACTGAAATGTTCCGAAACACAGGAATAGAGTGGACGGTGAGAGATCGGCTGATCATCCTGGGTACGAAGGAAACGAACGATATTGCAGTATTTCAAGGCATTGCCATTACCGGAACGGTAACGGACAACACCGGTGAACCCTTGCCGGGAGTGAATGTGGTGGTCAAAGGTTCAATGCAGGGTACGGCAACCGATTCTAACGGTGCATTTTCTATCAATGTGCCGGATGCTAATGCTGTTCTGTCGTTTTCGTTTGTAGGATATCTCACCCAGGAAGTAACGGTGGGCATTCAGCGTGTCATCAATGTTGTCCTCATTGAAGACGCCAATGTAATTGAAGAAGTGATAGTGATCGGCTATGGCTCCGTAAAGAAAGCTAATCTGACTGGCGCTGTAGGGTATGTTGACAGTAAACAGATTGAAAACCGCTCTGTGGCTTCCGCAACGCAGGCATTGCAGGGAAAGGTGGCCGGTTTGACTATTACAACACCCGGTGGATATGCCAGAGAAGAGCAAAGAATCAACATCCGCGGTTATACAGGCTTGGGCGCCACAGCCGAACCGTTGATCATCATTGACGGCATACAGGCACCGGGTGGAAGTCTTAACTACATAGAAATGAACGATGTGGAGAGTATTTCGTTCCTGAAGGACGCCGCTTCGGCCGCTATTTACGGTTCGAGCGCGCCTTACGGGGTGATTTTAGTGACCACAAAAAAGGGACGTAGCGGAAAACCGGTCATTACCTATAACAGTAATTTTGGTTTCTCGAGTCCTACTAATTTGCCGGAATTCCGCAACGCGAAAGAATATGCAGAGATGTTCAACTATGCGAGGGCGAACGCTGGTGGGCAACCTTATTTTTCGCAAAGCGTGATGGATCGTATCGATCAATATATGGCGGGAACACTGAAGACTGAAACCCAAAGAGACCCTAGCCAGGCAGACGACTGGTATGTCAGAGAATTTGGGAATGGTAACAATGAATGGTTTAGCATGCTTTTCAAAAAAACCGCTTTCAGTCAGCGGCATAATATCAGTGCATCGGGCGCCACCGATAATACCAATTATTATGTAGGTTTGGGCTATACGCAACAGGATGGTTTGCTTTCTATCGGTTATGAAGACGATAAACGGTATAATGGTCGCGTAAATGTGACAACTAATCTAACCAATTGGCTTACTTTCAGTGCGAAAACATCTTTTGTGCGTCAATTTCAAGACCTGCCGTCAGAATCGATATGGGGTACTTCAGGAGCGCTCATGCACATGATTAGCGCTTCCGAACCGAACTGGCCGTTTTATCAGCCCACAGTGGTCAATGGTGAAGCTGTTCCCAGTAAGAACTATGCCGAATTTGGCCCGCAGTTGAGATTGGCTGAAGGTGGACGAACACAGCACACCACCGACAATTATACGATCACGGGTGAACTCATTATGAAGCCATTACCTGGATGGGATATTACCGCCAACTATACCTATTCCGGAAGAGAATATGAAAAGTTCAACCATAATAAGTTGATGTATACCGAGTATCCAAGCGGAGAAGTCAGGGTAAACAGAATAATCACGGAAGCAAACAACCTTGTAGCGCGCGATTGGCAAAAAAACAGGGATTATGTGATTAATGCCTTTACCTCCTACGAAAAATCGTTGGGCGACCATTACTTCAAAGGGTTGATCGGATTTACCCAGGAATTGAGAACCTATTTGCAGATCAACGGGTCGAGAAATTATTTGCTAACCGATGATCTCCCCATGATGTCATTGACCACCCCAAGTACTACTGCCGTATCTGATGCAGCATGGGAAAGGGCAGTACGGGGCGGATTTGGACGTATTATGTACAATTTTCAGGAAAAATACTTTGTGGAATTGAACGGCAGGTACGACGGCACTTCCAAATTCATGAAAGATTATCGAATGAAGTTCTATCCGGGCGTATCGGCTGCATGGGCGCTTTCGAAAGAAAATTTTTGGGACCCGTTGAGGTCGGCTGTGAATATCTTCAAACTCAGGGCGTCGTATGCCAGTTTGGGCGATATGAATGCACTCGCGGGAAATTATCCCTTTTATCCCTTTCTGACGAGAAATAACATCAATCAGGCAGGTCCGGAACCATCCTCAAGTACAAACTGGGTTTTCAGCGGAGGTCGCGAAAATTATTACAGGCCGCCCAATTTGGTCGACCCCAATCTGACGTGGGTCACAACGAACACCATAGACTTTGGCTTTGATCTGGGTGCTTTGAACAATCGGCTTGAAATCAATTTTGACTGGTACAATCGCCGTCAAAAAGCATATGTAGGCCCCACGGAATCAGTACCTGTCATATTGGGTACGAACCCTCCGCAAACTAATAATTCAGAATTGGAAACCAAAGGTTGGGATCTTACCATCGCTTGGAGAGACCGTATTGGCGAATTTGGCTACGGAGCAAGCTTCGTGATAAACGATTACGTGGGAAAAGTGATTAAATATCCATCCAATTCAACGATTGTATGGGATGAAGACGGCGACGGAGGGCATTGGTATGCAGGTCAGACACAGGGTGATATTTGGGGATTTGTCACAGAAGGAATCATAAAGACCGATGAAGAAGCTATGCGTTGCAACCAAACGCAAAGTTTTATAAACGCCAATTGGGCGCGCGGTGATATACACTATAAGAGTTTCCAACCGGACGGGATACTAACGGTTGGCGAAATTACCAAAGAAGATCCGGGTGACTTGAGAATCATTGGAAACGAAACGCCTCGTTACACTTATGGTCTTACCTTGAATGCCGACTGGAAAGGTTTTGACGTTTCGGTATTATTTCAGGGCATCGGAAAACGCGATGTGGCCTTTTCTAAATGGCAAGGAGCTTTCTGGGGTATTCTGGGAAATTGGTTTGGCCAGCAGTCTGTCTATTATACAGCGCATGACTTTTGGACAGAAGAAAATCAAGATGGATACCTGCCACGCCCAAATGCAGGCGATGGCGGAAAAAACTTAATGATTCAAAGTCGTTATCTTCAAAATGGGGCATACATGCGTATCAAAAATATTCAGTTAGGTTATACCTTTCCCCAAGCCTTTACCAACAAAATCAGTATCAATAGGGCGAGACTTTTCGTGAATGTAGAAAATCTGGCGACTTTCACTAAAATGATGAAAATCATTGATCCTGAAACCGCGGCTATCAGTGGAAATGCGTATGCTGCAAAAACCTATCCCCTACGGAGAACATGGGCATTTGGTATCAATGTAACTTTTTAAATACACTTAAATATGATTAATAATATGAAAAATATCATCAAAACAGCCGCACTATCGGCACTTTTAGTGACGTTTGCCATGTCTTGCAACGATGAATTTTTGGAACGGTATCCGCTAGATAGTATTAGCGATCCAACATTTTGGAAATCAGCTGCAAATGTAAGACAGTATGCTAATAACTGGTACAACTATGGCGGCAGCACCTACGATAAAAGTCTGTTGAGTCAATACAAGGCCTATAATATGGGCCCATTTCAAAACGACGCCTGCCTTGGATTTGGAGAAGGCGACGCCACCAGAGGTATCGGTTCGGATATACAGGTTTACCCTTCCTACAACAGGCGTTTGAATGGCGAACAGGTACAGTCTGGAGACAACCGAAGTTATTGGACTCAGGACGACTGGACGTTTTTACGCAGCGTCAATCATTTCCTGGATTGGTACACGGCTTGTACGGCTCCGTTCGACGAAATAAAACAATATGTGGGCGAAGCGCTTTTTTTCCATGCCTTTTTTTATTTTGACAAATTGACTAAATTTGGCGATCTTCCGTGGGCAAATTCAGAAATGACTCCGGGTTCCGATGTGTTATATGCACCGCGTACTCCTCGTAATGAGATAGTTGAAAAAATTCTGGAAGAATTAGACCTTGCCGTTACTTATTTAAATGCTCAAGCCGGCGGTGCATGGACGGGCAGGATCACTAAAGAAACGGGATTAGCTTTGCAGGCGCGTATCGCTCTTTATGAAGGAACCTGGGAAAAATATCATGCTGGAACGCCTTTTGGCGCAGCCGTCAATCAATCGCAGAAATTCCTGCAAAAAGCAGCAGATGCTGCGGGCGCGCTTATTGCCATGGAGGAATCGGTAGGTTATCCCGCATTGGACAACATGGGAGAACCCGATGGATACCGCAACCTGTTCAACCGCGTAGGTAATGAATATGCAAACAGCAAGGAAGCACTATTTTGGCGTAGAGCTGAGGTCGGCTCTTGGACAGGCCATTGGTGCGTTTTATCGCACATCGCAGGTAGTACCGGAGCTGGGGGAGCAAGCGCCACCAAAAATATGATTGATTCCTATCTAAAATTGGACGGTACGCCCGTAGTGCCCGGTTACGACGACGCTACCCTGGTCAAAGTAGCTGAAGGCCGCGACCCGCGTTTGGTGCAGACCATTTGTGTCGACGACGGCCAACATCATCGCTGGGAACTGGCTTCTCCTGCAACTTACTTCGTTGCTCCTCAATTTGAGGGTAATACTTGTCCTACAGGTTACCAGATCTATAAAGGACATGATTCCCGTGTAGCAGCGCAACCTGGTGGTTGGAACAACGATGGCGGTTTGAATGGACTGATTTATTTCCGCTATGGCGAGACGCTGTTAATTTATGCAGAAGCCAAAGCCGAATTAGGTAATGGAACGATTTCCCAAAGTGATTTGGACAGGAGTATCAACAAACTGCGCCGTCGTGTTGTTGGTATGGCTGACATGACAACGAGCGTAGCTATTGATCCTAACTTTGAGTTCTCGTCTCTTTCTCCGATTATTCAGGCCATTCGTCGTGAACGTAAGGTAGAATTGGCCTTTGAAGGTTTCCGTCCTGACGATATCATGCGTTGGGCGGCTGCTGGCGAACTCATTGTAGATCAAACGCCTTTAGGCGCAAAGAAAGCACAGTGGGAAGGGTTCAAATTTGCTGATTGTACGTACGATCAATCTCAAAACGATCGTCAGAGCGCTTTTGATTTAGAAGTAGAAAATTTGGTTACGGATGCAAATGGATATATCAAACCTTTTGCCGATAGAATGAACGGAGGCACGGCAGGGTTTAAATTCAATATAAACAGAGATTACCTGTTGCCTATACCGCAAGCTCAATTGACTTTGAATCCACAAATGGAGCAAAATCCGGGTTGGCCAAAGCAATAAATACATTTTAAAAAAACCTGACAGAAAAAACCTGTCAGGTTTTTTTGACTTTATTTGCAAAGTTGTTTTTTCCCTTATCTTTCCTTATCCAAAATAATATATTAAAAAACAAACCAAAAATGAAACCAAAAAATTTGCTAGCTGGAAGTCTTTGACAGATAGCATAAAGCCTGATTTTGCCATTAAAGAGGTAATTCTTGTAACTGAAAGCACCGGAAAAACAACTTTAACCGAAAGACTTACAAAATATTATAATTGACACAGACATTCATATTATAAATTCCATCTTGATATCATCAAAAACATTATTGACATGAACGATTTTGAAGGATTTTCAACATCTCCTCCATCGTTACAGTAGTTTGTTCTCCTGTGGTCATGTTTTTGAGGCTGATGCGTCCTTCATTCATTTCGTTTTGGCCTGCCATTGCTACGTAAGGAATCATTTTACTGTTGGCGTAGGCCATTTGCTTTTTCAATTTTGACGCTTCCGGATAAATCTCGGCGTTGATACCTGATTCGCGAAGTTGCGACAACAATTGCAGTGCATATTTTTCTTCGGACAGGCCGAAATTGATGAACATGACGGTTGTTGTCTGTGCGGCGTGTAACGGAAAGGCGTCCAAATGATCGAGCACATCGCAGATGCGGTCGGCGCCGAAGGAAATACCCACTCCCGAAACACCGGGAAGACCAAAAATGCCGGTCAGGTTGTCGTAGCGACCGCCGCCACAGATGCTGCCAATCTGTACATCGATGGATTTTACTTCAATGATGGCGCCTGTATAGTAGTTCAGTCCGCGGGCAAGCGTCAGGTCGAGTTCGATAGGCGCAGTAATATTCATCACATCGGCGTAAGCCAAAATTTTACGTATCTCATCCACACCTACATTCCCAACGATGTTGTTTTCAAACATTTGTTCGAGGCGATTGAGTTTCTCGTGGTTTGTTCCTTCGAGTTGAAGCACAGGCTGCAACGCTTCGATGGCTTTGAGAGAGAGACCTTTCGAAAACAGTTCGTCATTTACCTTCTCGATGCCCATCTTATCGAGTTTGTCGATGGCCATAGTAATATCGGTGATTCGATTGCCGTATCCGATGATGTTGGCTAAAGCCGAAAGTATTTTTCGGTTGTTGAGTTTTACGGTAACACGGATGTTCAAGGTTTGAAATACTTCTGCGATGATTTGTAGCAACTCTGCTTCGTTGAGCAGGGATGGACTTCCCACCACGTCGACATCGCATTGATAGAACTCGCGGTAGCGGCCTTTTTGTGGACGGTCGGCGCGCCATACGGGTTGAATCTGGTAACGCTTGAATGGAAACGATATCTCGCTCTGATGTTGCACCACAAACCGTGCAAAAGGTACAGTGAGGTCGTAGCGCAAGCCTTTTTCGGATATCTTCGCAGCGATACGGCTCAAGTTTCTGCTGGTGAGTTCCTGACCGGCTACTTCCTCTAAAAAGTCGCCTGAATTGAGTATGCGAAACAGGAGTTTATCGCCCTCGTCGCCGTATTTGCCAAGCAGTGTGGAAAGATTTTCCATCGCCGGGGTTTCAATCGGCTGAAACCCGAATTTTTGGAAAATGGTTTTAATGGTATCGAAAATATAATTGCGCCGCACCATTTCGGTCGGGGTAAAATCGCGTGTCCCTTTGGGGATTGATGGTTTTTGCATGATTTATTTGACTTTATATGCTATCAGACAATCACCGTGTCGAACGTACAAAACTCCCTGATGTATCACTGGATGTGCCCAGTGCTGCTCGGTTCCCAAAGTGATTGGAAATGTACTGATGATTTCAAATTTTTGATGATTCGGTTTCACTAATGCCATTTCGCCCTTTTCGCCGTAACAGTAAAGCAATCCTTCGGCAGCGATGATATTCCCTACGGAAAAGGTGCGGTCGGCGTACATTAGTTTTCCTGTTTGCCAGTTGACGCAATACCAGTACATTCTTTCGCCCGCTCCATAGACATAATCCCCAAGTTTCACCACATGTCCTGTCTGATGGGTCAATTCGGACGCTTCCCATACTTTTGATATGCTCTGGCCGCCATCTGTCAGGCGCAGCATCAAGGCTCCCGTATCGTAACTGCTGGTACAAAGCAACATATTTTGGCTGTACAACGGCGTAATGGGATGTTCTCTCCAACGGTTTGTGTGGAAGTACGACCAGAGTAATTTCCCATTCGCTACGTCCAATCCGATAATGTAATCTGACATCATGACCACTACTTGAGGCGTTTGCTGGTTGCCGATATAGATGGGAGAGCCGTAACCCGACATGACGCTCATTCCTTCCGAACTCCAGATAAGTTCACCTGTTGTTTTATTCAATGCTACTACATTGTGTGTTTTCCCACCAGGCGCAATAATCAGTTTTTCGCCTACAATCAAAGGTGTACCGTGCCAACCATGCATGGTATTTTCGGCTTCGTAATCCTGTGCGTAATTTTTCTTCCACAGCAATTGCAATGATTGCGTATCGAAACAGAACAATTCCATCATTCCGCTTACAATATACAATTTCCCGTCGTCGGGAATAACCGTGTTGCGGGCGCCGGGATGTGTTTTTTCGAATTCAGTTCCGTATTCAACTTTACATTGAAGTTTTCCATCCATCCCCAAAACGTAAAGATAACCCATGCCATCGGTTTCACCGGTAATAAACAGTCGTTCCCCGTCAATAGACACAGAGGTATATCCTCTGCCCAATCCATCAAAATGCCAAAGCATTTCAGGGCCATTCGTCGGCCACGATTTCATTAATCCCGTCTCGTTATAAATGCCGGTACGATCGTTCCGCCATTGTATCTGTGCGTTCAACTGAAAAAAACACACTCCGAAAAAGAGCGTTACATGCAATTTTTTCATTTTTGATTTAGATTGATGTTGCAAATATATATGATAAATGTTAGTTTCCAAAAAAATCATTACCTTTTTGCTGACGTCTGCAAGCATATTCCACGCGCAAACCGTCGATTGGCACAAGCATGGAAAGACCTGCCAAATCCAAGTAACTGCATAACGAAAAAAAGAAAAAAGACGTGGCACGCCACGTCTCTAATGATTGTCATCGTCATCAAATCTTTTCAGGCATCAAGTATGGCGCACGATATTGTCGTGTCAGCATGAAATTGGCGTCCTCATTGCCGATGAAACGCTCGGCCACAGGGTCAAATTCCAATTGGCAACCTAAACGGTACGAAATGTTACCCAGGTGTGCCAGCGCCGATGACAAGTGGCCGGTTTCAACGGGGCCATTCTGGATACTCATATCCCGTGCACGGATAGCGTCAAACCAGTTTTTGAAATGCGCCTCAAGTTCACCGCGTTCACTTCTTGCCGGACCTTTTTCTCTGTTTTGTCCCAAGTAGGACTCGTAGGCGCCATAATTTTTGACGACTAAATAGCCTTTGTCGCCATAAAAAATATTTCCCACATCAGCGCCATCTTCGCGGTTGGTGTACCAGTGACGGACTTCAAACTGGATGATTTTTTTCTCTTTCGGGTAATGGTATATGGATGTTAGTACTTCGGGCACTTCCTTGCAGTCGTCCCACAAAAATTTCCCACCCATTGAGGTGATGCGTTCGGGCAGTCCTACGTCCAACCCCCACATGCAGAGGTCGGTTTCATGAACACCCTGGTTGGCTACATCTCCGTTGCCGTAATTCCAGTGCCAGTGCCAATTGTAATGCACTAAATTTTCAGTGAATGGAACCATTGGCGCAGGACCGCACCACAAATCATAATTTAATCCGGCTGGGATTTTCGAAATCCCTTTGTTTCCAATATCGGGACGGGAACGAAACACCAATCCACGAGCCATATATACGCGTCCAATCAAACCATTGCGCAGATGCTGAACGGCTTCCCTGATGGCTGCAGAACTGCGCAGTTGTACGCCATGTTGCACGATTCGGTTATATTTGTAAGCCGCTTCGATGAGTTTCCTCCCTTCAGCGACATTGTGCGTGGCAGGTTTTTCAACATACACATCCTTTCCTGCCTGACAAGCGTATATTGAATGCAAGGCATGCCAAAAGTTGGGCGTAGCAATGGTCACAGCATCAATGTTTTTATCGTCGTACACCTTGCGAAAATCCTGTTCAATAGCGACTTTTTGTTTGTGAGTCTCTTCGAACGATTGAGCCCTTGCTGTCAGGACATCCATATCGGGATCACACAATGTTGCAATCACAACATTGCTATCCTGCAACCTCATTATACTCTGTATATGATCTTTTCCACGGCCATTGACACCCAATATGGCAAGCCTGATACGGTCATTGGCGCCAAAAACTTCCTTTGGGATGATCATTGGCTTTACTGCGGCTTGCTCCATAGCCTGCTCTCCTGCAAGCGCCATTGGAGCAACCACTGATGCTACAGTACCTGATACTGCAGTGGCGATGAATTTTCTACGTGATTGCTTTGTCTTCATACAGTTTTATTGTTTAGTTTATTAAGAATTGATTTGAATATAAATGTTTAACATACAACCGTCAAAGGTAGAAATACTTTACCAAAAATAAAACAATACATGGCTATTTTTTTATAAAGTTTCTTAACTTAATGGCTGTCAATACATTTTTAGTGTACAGAGGAAAATCGCCGTTCATCATCCACGAGTAATATGACGGGTCTTTGGCTAATACCGAAGCCACTGTCTGTCCTTTGTATTTTCCAAAGTTAAACATTTCTTCATTCTTGTCATTATATACAATGCGTCCCAAAAAATCGACCGAGCGCGATTGTGCCGAATATTCAGACAGTTTGTCGACATTGTTTAACAAGTCGGGATACATGTCCAATTGTGACTGCAGCACCTCGTAGGTGGCGCGTGTATCGGCTTCGGCGCTGTGGGCGTTGGTCAGGTCCTTGTTGCAATAAAACTGATAGGCGGCGCTTAATGTCCGTTGTTCCCTTTTGTGGAAAATCACCATCACATCGATAAACTTACGTTTTTTCAGATCAAAATCAATCTTTGCACGGAGAAACTCTTCGGCAAGCAACGGCAAATCAAACTTGTTGGAGTTATAACCCGCAAAATCGCATCCTTCAAAACTTCTTACTAATGTTTTTGCTATCTCGTTGAATGTGGGGGCATCTTTAACGTCATCATCGCTGATACCGTGAATGGCTGTTACTTCCGGAGGGATAGGTATAGTGGGATTGACGCGAAAAGTTTTGACTTCTTCCCGTTGATCAGGATATATTTTCAGATAGGAAATCTCGACAATACGGTCTGATGCAATATTCATTCCCGTAGTTTCGACATCGAAGAAGATTAACGGGTTTTTCAGATCAATTTTCATGGTGGATCAGTCTCCAACAGTCATCGGCATGATGAGCATCAGCACATCTTCTCCTTCAATATCGCTCTGTACGGGCAATACGAGACTGGCACGCTGCGAATCGGACATTTCGAGGCAAATATCAGTTGACGATAGATTGGTTAATAATTCTGCCAGGAAATTAGCCTTGAAACCGATGTTCATGACATCGCCGTCATATTGGCATTTCAGCTTGTCTTGCCCTGCGATGGAGAAATCAATATCTTGAGCAAAAATGGTGATCTGATTACCTTGCAATTCTATTTTCACCAGATTAGTTGCCTGATTGGTGAACATCGCCACACGACGCAACGAGCCGAGAAAATCCACACGGTCAATAACCATTTTGTTGTGATTGTTGTACGGTATAACCGAATTGTAAGCCGGATAAGTACCTTCAACTAAACGGCACACCATCGTATATTCCGAAAGTAGGAACATGGCGTTTTTATCATCAAACGAAATTTCCACATCGCCCGATTCCTTAGCCAATACTGTTCTCAAAAGTCCGGCCGGCTTTTTAGGAAGAATAAACGAACCATCCTTGTCGGCTTTTACGTCGTTACGGCGGTAACGCACCAGCATGTGCGAGTCGGATGCCACGAATGTGATGTTGTCGGTAGTCATCTCAACAAAAATACCGTTCATCACTGGACGCAGGTCGTCTTCGCCCGTGGCGAAAATCGTTTTGCTGATACCCTGCAACACCATATCAGCCGGTACGCGCAATGGTGAAATCATATCCTGTTTGAGAACAGGCAATTGCGGAAAATCTTCCCAATCGCACCCAACGATATTATATTCACCGGTTTCGGAATGAATACGAATAGAGAAGTTTTCGGTTGAAATATCGAAAGTCAACGGCTGTTCCGAAAACTTGCTCAGGTACTCGGTAAGAAATTTAGCAGGAATAGCGATAGCGCCTTCTTCGGAAACATTATCGAGTTTTAGGCGCGTAATCAGCGTGGTTTCCAAATCCGAAGCTGTAATTTCCAAAACATTACCTTCGAGTTTGAACAAAAAATTGTCAAGGATCGGTAAGGTATTTTTACTGTTAATGACCTTGCTGATGGCCTGCAAATGGCTCAGCAATTCTGTACTTGATACGACAAATTTCATTTTTTTTGATTTATTTGATGATAATACTACTTAATTTTCAATAAAATAACTTCCGTAAACGGGACGACAAAAATAAGCATAATTTTTGATTAATCAAATTTTCGCAACAGCAACAACTGTTTTTTAATTTTTCGTTTGGTCGTTTCATTTTTTTTGTATTTTTGCGCCTGATTTTAAAATTTGTCCCATTGTGTAATGGTAGCACAACAGATTTTGGTTCTGTTTGTATAGGTTCGAATCCTGTTGGGACAACAAGAAGCATGATATCCGCCACCCGTGCCATTGTATTGAACCATCTCCGGTATGGCGACAACAGCCTGATAGTCAATTTATATACCGAAAGTATGGGGAGGCAAGCCGTTTTTGTGAAGGGTACATTCAGTAAAAAGTCGGCGATGCGTTTAGCGTTGTTTCAGCCGTTACATTTGGTAGAAACTGATCTGTACCATCGTGCTAACCGACAAATGCAACGGGTATCAAACATCCATATATGTTATCCTTTTCAAAGTATTCCGTTCAATCCGGTAAAAAATTCCATCGCTCTGTTTATTGCCGAAGTGTTGCATAAAACGCTCAAGGAAGAAGAATCCAATCCGGAGTTGTTCTGTTTTCTTTTTCATACCATTCAGGCGCTTGACCTGAATGACTGTGGAACTGCCAATTTTCATCTGGTGTTTCTGGTACATTATTCTCGTCACCTTGGATTTTATCTCAAATATGATCATTTGTTTCCACAACTTTTCGAAATGTCGTTCGAAAATTTGGACAGTTTGCAAATCAATCATCATCAGCGAAATACACTTACGGAATGCTTATTGGAGTACTATTCGATCCATGTAGCCAACTTCGGAAAACTGAAATCATTTTCTGTTTTACGAAATATTTTTCAGGATAAATAATATTTTGGTTCGGTTTTTGTTAGTATTTTTGCAAGCATACATACAGACTTGGTTTTTTAAATTTTACCTTGCAGATGAAGAATTTTCTTGTTCTTGGTTTCTTTGTTTTTGTGCTGGTAAGTTGCGGCCCCGAAAAGAATGTACGGATCCATGGTAGTTTGAGTGGTGCCAGCGCCGAAAAGATATTTCTGCGCGAGTTGGGCAATGAGACTACTTCCAGGAGCGATACCACACAGTTGGACGCAAAGGGGAATTTCTCGTTCAAACACAAAATCAGCCAACCAACGTTTTATTCGCTCACTGTTAATGACAGATCAATTACTCTGTTGGTACATCCGGGCGAAAAAATTGTCATTTACGGTGATGCACGTCATCTACCACTAACCTACAGTGTAAAAGGTAACGAAGATTCGCAACACATACGCCATCTTAGTCAACGGTTGGAGCACACCATTTTTGTCGGCGATTCGTTAGACCGAACATTGAAAAAATATGAGGGTAACCGTAATTTTGTGAATATTCAACGCCAGTTTGAATGGAATTATATCAACGAAGTGGATAGTCTTAGGGCATACAATATCCGTTTTATAGAAAAAAATTCCCGGTCATTAGTGGTTATTTACGCATTGTATCAGCAATTAGGTCAGAATACATACCTGTTCAACCAGGAAGAAGACATCAGATATTTCCGCAGGGCAGATTCAACTTTTTACAGGCGTTACCCGAAAGTTCCATTAGTAAACAGCCTGCACGCACATGTTATAAGATGGAATGAACAGTACAATGCAATACAGTTGAACAGGATGTTGTACTTGCTGGGACAGGATGCTCCTGAAATAGAATTGCCAGCGCCCGATGGCAAAACCGTCAGCTTGTCGTCGCAAAAGGGCAAATATGTATTGCTTGATTTCTGGGCATCGTGGAGTGCTTCGTGCCGGACGGAAAATGTTAATCTGTTAGATATCTATAACAAATATAGAGATAAAGGTTTTGAAGTTTTTCAAATTTCCATAGATCAGAGCAAATCCTCCTGGGAGCGTGCCATCAAGGAGGATGGACTGCCATGGATTAATGTGTACGACCCAAAGTCTTGGGATTCGGAAGTGTTGGAACTTTATGGTGTGGAATCGATTCCTGCAAATTTTTTATTAGACCAAGAAGGTTCAATTATCACAAAAAACTTGAAGGGTAGTGCTTTAGAAAATCGATTAAGTGAAATTTTTGCTGCCACCGAATAAAAAAATATATTTCGCCTCCGATCTTCACCTGATAATGGCGCCAGATGAGACAAGCCGTCGCCGTGAACAGGATTTTGTACGATGGCTCGACACAATAAAAAATGATGCTGCAGCTATTTTTTTATTGGGTGATTTGTTTGATTTCTGGTTTGAGTACCGGCACGCAGCTCCGAGAGGATTTGTACGTTTGTTGGGAAAATTTGCCGAACTGACCGATAACGGGATTCCCATACATTATTTTACAGGCAACCACGACCAATGGATGCGCGACTACTTTACCTGCGAGATGAATATGCTCACCTATCATAAGCCCACTGAATTTGAAATCAACGGCAAGCTGTTTCTTATTGGTCACGGCCACGGGAACAATATCAGTCCGGAAGGATATATGAACAGAGTGTTTTGCATTGCTTTCAGAAGCCGTTTCCTTCGCAAGCTGTACGCCTCAGTTCATCCTCGATGGGGTATGGTTTTCGGAACAAACTGGTCGATAAGCAGTCGCAAACGACGCGGAATAAGTAGTCCGTTCAATGGACTTGATAATGAGTTAATTTACTGGTATGCAAAAAACATGCTTACCAAAAAACATTACGATTTCTTTGTTTTCGGGCATCGTCATTTGGCAATGGACGTCTGTCTAAACGAAAACAGCCGCTACATCAATACTGGAGAGTGGATAGAAGCCCAGACCTATGCCGTTTTCAACGGGAACAATGTTACGTTGCATTCGGCCAAAGGAAAGACGGAATACTTAATTCTTAATCCCTGATTTTATATGGGTTTTGGCGTTTGGTCGCTGTATTAAAACTTTGTAGCATGAAATCAAGAGCACAATTTACAGGTGTGAATTTTCGTTATTGACAGCATTTCATCTAGCCTTCAAGATAAGCACCAACAAGAAAGGAAGAAGGAACCATTGATGGTTGTCCTTGAAGATGGATTTGTTGAAAATTCAGAACTCCTTACCTGCCCCATGAAAATCAAGCGTTTGCCGATATGATAGGCATAATTTAAGTGTCGCTATTTTTGCATTGAGAGCCCCACACATA
>JGI24702J35022_10001048_pt1 | contig 17293 bp, 15 predicted proteins | sample TergutTh196P4_FD_35022 | JGI IMG/M metagenome (IMG submission 35022)
CCGGGAAACACATGGGAGAACTAAAAGACATGGTAACATCTCCGGGGGGAACCGCCATAGCCGGAGTAGCCGCCATGGAAAACGGTGCTTTCCGCGCCGCGACCATTAATGCCGTAGAAGCAGCATGGCGGCGCGCCCAGGAATTATAGCGGAACCTGCGAACTTTAGGTCCGGCTAGATCCGGCGGCAGAAGTTAATAGGACTTGAGGTTGACGGCAGAAGCTAATAGGACACTATTTTGAATTTCCCATACTGCCCTGTGGGGATGCGGGATTCGTAACGTACTGTATCGACTCTTGCACCCGGCGGACCCTTGTGAAGCCAGCGTAAAAAGGCATCGAGTTTTTCTTTTGATCCTTCCGCCCAGACTTCAACATCGCCGCCTGGCATGTTTCTTACCCAGCCGCAAAGACCAAGGCGTTCTCCCTCATCCATGCAGGTATAACGAAAACCCACACCCTGAACCCGGCCTTCTACCTGTGCAAAGAACGCAGAAATTTCCGGATTTTCATTCTTCATGACGCATAGGGCTAATAATCATAAACCAGGCAAAAATATCAAGCGTTAACCGCCATGTCAATCTGTTTTTCCAGGCTCTTTATTGCCGTTTCCAGCTTGTCTAAATCAACAGGTTTTGTGAATACCATATCGGCGCGCATTCCGGATTCGGCAGAGGATCTGCCATCCATTTGTGATAAACCGCCATTGGCCAGGAGGAAAACATAGGGTTTCCCGAAAAAAGGATCAGATTTTACTGTGGAGATAAAATTTGAAATATTTACTCCCGGAAGTTCCGTATCAAGCAGCACGAAGCCCGGTTTTTCTTCGGTAATTTTTCTTCCTACTTCGAACCAGTCATAAGCCTGAATAATTATATAGTCGGTGAGAGATTTTCCGATTCTGGTCTTTAATGGATCATTGATTGATGGCTCAGCGGCTATCAGGATTGTATTCCAGTCGGCATTCTCCATCATTACCTGGAGAACATCCCCGGAAGTGCCCATTCCGCGTTTGTCAAGGAAGGCAGCCAGGTCTTTTGCATATACCCTATATTGACCGCCCGGGGTAGTAAAAGCTTTTAAATGACCGTTCCTTATCCAGTTTATGGCAGTCTGGTTAACAACTCCGCATATATTTGCGACTTCTAGAGCTGAAAAAATCCTAACCCGCCTTCCACCTTTGGACATGATGGCCTCCTTTCATTCGTAACACGAACGACAACTCTTTTTAATTTATATAATTATACCAAATTCTACGATAATTTCAATCTATTTGATCATTAAAATATTTTTCCAGAACGGAAGATGAAAAGCCTTCGTATTTTATTTTTGACTTAAGGAATTTCTTTCTTTTTTTCTCAGAAATTCCCGAATTTTTCCGGTTATCCCTTTCCAGATACCTTAAAAGCAAGGCATATTCTGTTTCCGGATCAAGCGTTGCCCCAAGGGCATTAAGCGAGTCGTCCCTGCGGATTCCTCTTTTTCCAAGGGAAACCAGCAGCCCTTTCGGGCTAAACGCCTTTTTGGCAGAAAGGCGGGAACGGATCCAAAGCTGAGCGTACCTCCTGTCATCAAGTAATTTCCGGTTCCTTAAACAGGATATTACTGCATTTACCGCGGCTGCATCATGGCCCCGGCGTTCCAATTTTACCGTCAGTCCCAGACTGTTCTGTTCAGCCCTGGCTATCAGGCGAAGGGCATGTGTTTCTGCCCTGTAACAAGATGCGGCAAACCGGAGGGCTTCTTCCTCACCGGAACTTAATTCCCGGCCGGTTTCCCAATAATCAGGATCACTAATCCAATCAGGCAAATACTCGCCGGTAAATAAAAGGGAAGAACCATCGGAAAACTCAGCCCTGACCGCCCCGGCTTTCCGGGCATTTTCGGCTTTCAGGGAAACAACCTTCACTGAGCCCCCCGGCTGAACTATTAAAAACCCCTCCGCTCATGGATACCAATGATGGATATACCCGCCCATGGAAACCAGCAATGGATTCTAGCGATGGATATACCCGCCCAGATAAACTAGCGTTTCGAGAACTGGAAGCGTCTGCGGGCGCCTGCCAGACCGTACTTCTTCCTTTCAACCATTCTGGGATCCCTTGTGAGGTACCCGTTGCTCCGCAGGCTTGTGTAATTTCCCTGATCCACCTGACATAGTGCCCGGGCAAGACCGTGACGGCAGGCTCCTGCCTGTCCATTGACTCCCCCGCCGTATACACTAATAAATATGTCAAATTTGTTCTCTGAGGCGGTAACCATCATGGGCTGCCTTACCATTAGAACATGCTCTCCCTGCGGGAAATACTGGTTTAAGTCTTTGCCATTAATCGTTATTTTCCCGCTTCCATCCCGTACATATACCCGGGCTACAGAGGTCTTTCTGCGACCGGTTCCAATACCAAGATTCTTAATCATCAAGTCAACCTCTTGTTATATTTCAATAGTCTGGAGATTCTGAGCCGCATGGGGATGAGCAGCTCCCGCGTATAATTTGGCATTTTTAAGGAGCTTCCGGCCAAGCGGCCCCTTGGGAAGCATGCCCTTAATCGCCAGTTCCAGGGGAGAAGTAGGGTGTTTCTCGATTAATTTCTCAAAATTTTCCGTTTTGAGACCGCCAGGATACCCTGAATGGTGGTAGTATTGCTTCTGCTGCGTTTTATTGCCCGTAACAATTATTTTTTCCGCGTTAATTACAACCACATAATCCCCCATTTCCTGATGGGGCGCGAAAATTGCCTTTTCCTTTCCCCGAAGAATGGAAGCTATTCTGGCCGCGAGCCTGCCCAAAACCTTTCCTTCAGCATCGATCAGGAACCACTTACGTTCCACATCTTTGGGTTTTACAAATACTGTCTTCATACCATTACCTTTTCATCAAACTAAGAGTGAGTATAGATACTGCCATAAAAAAGACAAAAATGTCAATAGCCGCAAGAGACCCCGTTATTGGGCGCCATCTTCGCGGGGGGGAAGCTCCGGTTCTTCGGTACTATCTTTGGGGTTCTCCGGTGAAGTCCGGGCATCCCTGCGATCCTTTATGTCGGCGATGCCTACAAAAGCAAGGATAAGGCCGATAAAAATTGCGACTACCGGTAATGCGCCCCGCAGAAAGACCAATACATCGTCCCCCCATCCCAATCCGGCAGGTAAAATTGCCAGAACTGCTATAATGATAACTACAAAACCAAGAATCAAGGCTTTCATGCATCAGCTCCTCTAAAATGAATAATTTTCCAAGCCTCACGTCATCGTATTGAGAGTGTTAGTGCCGGCGGTATTTTCGTATTACCATAATAATAAAGGCGGCGATAAAAAACACCGTTGGCAGGGATGGAAGCAGGATAGACATCAGGGGCATAGTACCAATGGTAAAGATATTCCTGCCCGAAATTCCAAAAAGGTTCAATATTGAATAGACAGTTTCTACATACGCTACTATGGTACCAATTACCATGAGCATCCACGCCACATCCCTGGTTTTGGACCAGAGCATTATGGCAAAAAATGAAGCCAGTGCGCCCAAAATTAAGCGGCTCATTATATAAATTAGCTGCCCGGAATCCATACCAAGAGTATTCCCAAATTATCACTGAATTTCAATAGCTATTCTTCATACCCTATAGAGTCAGCCATTTCAAACATCTTGCGAACCTGATTCCGGGAGAGAAGGAATTCTACCTGCCCTTCCTGCTCTACAGTATAAAAGTCCCGGTTAAAAGGGATCAATGTAAAAGCCGCACGCTGCCCCGGAGAAGTGTTGAGCTGATATTCTATCGTTATATTGCCTGTGTTGTCCTGGGAATTCCTTTCCGGGGCTGCAAACCCGTCAGCCGGATATTCGGCATCGGCCATGAGGCCGATAACAGTCTGGTACCAGTTCTTAAAGGATTTGGTTTCTGCTTTCTTCCCGTTGAAGTAATAAACCCCTTCGTCTCCAATGCCCTGGAAATCCGCCTTTAGGTCCCTCTCACCTCCGGTGATGGTCAGGTGTTCTACGATGTCAATGTTTACAAGGAGGATGAATTTATCTACCAGCGCAAAAGGTTTGGCATTGACAATACCATCCATGTCGCTGAGGGTAAATATCCCGGGCGCATCTGCCAGTTTCGCGAAATACTTTCCGTCGACCCTGCCCCCTATCAACAGATCCACAGATGCATTCTCCGTTTGAAGCAGTACCCTTACAGGCTTATCCAGTCCGTAGGGTTCAAGGGAAGAAGGATCATCGTCAATAAAATCTTCAATCATGAGATTCTTGAAAGGGGCGAGCATCTTGTCCATGGCTTCGCTGTTGGCGCCCTTCGGGGAAAAATAGGGTGAAGTAAGGATATGGGTGGAAAAAATTGTGGATACCAGGGATTTGGGTGAAGCGTCTATGGGTACGAATTCCATCTTCGTCTCCGGTATTTCGATTATTAACCGCATGACAGCGGTAAGATCCGGAAACGAGAAAAGGTATCTGTTCCTGATATTATCCAGGAAAAACTGCAGGTACCGTCCTTCGTAGGAAACGATGGTATAAACTTTGGGATCTCCCTCTGTCATAAAATAGTAAGTGTCCATGGAAGGAGTCATGTTTCCCAGAATATATACCGCCTGACGCCCGGCGGAATCGGTGACAACCGTCCGGGCAAGAGGATTGTCCAGCCCATAGGCGGAAAGATCCTCCGGGTCCTCATCTATGACCTTTTCAGCCCAGACCTGTGCCAGCGAGTAGGTCATGTATAGAATGGAGCTTTGATCCAGATCGATTCCGCCGGGCGGAATGCCGTCGCTTAAATAAGTCAGCTCCCAGGTTCCGTTAATCTTTTCCATGGTGATGCCGGGGCCTTCGATTTTTACAAGCTCTGAACTTTCTAGGTTTCCAAGCTCAATGGGAGGCGTATATGCCAACGGTTCCGAAACGGCTTTTTTTCCCTTCCAGACTGTTGAACCATAGTAGCCGCCTCCCAAAAGCGCCAGAATTCCAAGAATTAGGATTAGGGTTTTGCTTTTCCTGGACATTTTAACCTCTATAAATGCCGCCGTTTCAGCCAGGTAATAAAACCACCGGCAAAAAACGCCACGGGAATGACAAGAATAAACAGCAGTCCGAAGATTATGATCTGCACCAGATTCAGCCGCATGGGCAGAATGAAAAGGCTCTTGGATCTTACCGAGATGCTCTCGGGCCGGTCTTCAAGCCAGGTAAGACTGTTTAAAAAAAGGTCCCGGTTGGCGTCAAAGCCCTGTACGGCAATGTTCAACAGACTGCCGCAGCCTATCACCACAATACGCGCCTGGGGCTGGGGACTATTGGGATCTATCCACGAAGGATCCATAACAGCCACACCCAGGGTAAAGGGGCCAGAAATGTCACCGGGCAATCTTGCATCGGAATTGTCGTTTATATTGGTACGGAGAAATGCGGAAGAAGAAGAAAGCATTAGGGGCTTTATTTCAACTGTGCGCCTTTTGGTATCCAATACCGATATTGGCATTGCCTCCAGCAGAACCACAGGAGTCTTGGTCTTGTCTGCAAGGGGGTTGGTTATTTCGTGATCCGCCAAATCCGGCCATTCGGTTCTGGGATCAAGGGCGACATAGTAAGGATCGGTTTCGTGTAATATTCCGTACTGAAGGGCAAGGCCGTAGCTTGCAAGAACCTGATTCATGCCGGAAACTTCCCCTATCAGGTAATTTGCCAGTACAAGAAGCCTGCCGCCATTCTCAAGATAATCAAGGATCTTATCCGCTTCGGCAGGATTCAGGTCCCTGAGGGGATTATTGATAATTATCGCGGAAGCATCGGATGGAATTGCCGATGTAAGGAGATTCAGCGGGGAAAGAGAGAAATTCTCCCGTTCCACAGCTTCCGCCAGGCCAATTGCCGAAAGGGGAATTTCTCCATGCCCGGTTAATTCGTAGACCACAGGCGTGGTACCGGTGCCCGCAAAAAGGAGGGCGCTGGTGATCCTTCGTTCCACAGCGACACCGGTTATCGATCTTCCGCCCGATTGGTTCGAGGTTAAATCGTACATGTCATAGGGGCCGATGATCCTGAACCCCTTGTCGCCCTCTACAATCAGGCTGCCCCTGGAAATGCCCTTTCTGTCCTTATCATACCTGGCTACAAAGCCGGGGTTCCTGTCCGGATCTATCACCTCCATGCTTATATTGCGGCTTTTGGAGAGGTAGAGATTAACCACGGTCATTATATCCTGGCTTTCTTCACCCGGACGCCAGAGACCGTAAAATTTTACCGGAGTCTTGATATTGTTGAGCAGCTGAATGGTCTGTTCAGAGAGGGAGAATAACCTGCTCGAAGTCAGATCCACCTGGGGCGAGAACTGGCCTGCCAAAAGGTTTATCAGAATTAGACCGATTATTACCGCCAGAGTAATAAGGGCGGCATAACCGCCGTATTTAACCTGCCGGGTCTTAAAGGATTCACGTATGCTTGTAATGGCTTTAATTTCTTTCATCATTATCCTACCTTTGATCCCTGGCCTAATTCCATCGCCGTTTTTCCAAAAGCCTGACCGTAAGGAAAAGGAACAGGCCGGAGAAAGATGCGTAATATAAGAGGGAGTCAAATTTTAAAAGCCCAATCGAAAAAGACTGGTAACGCCGGTTAAGGGAAAACCATCCCAGAAATTTTTGAATGAAGCCGAAAAACACATCCTGTTTAAAGAGGTAGAACCCCCCAATAATAAGGCCGCCAAGGATCAGTGCGCCCAGGACTATGATCCAGTTCCGGGTATTAAGGTACAGGAACAGGAGCAGGGCGGCGAGCAGCACCACCGAGGATATAATGCCCGATTTGGTATCGGAAGGAACCATCTGGCTTATTGGATCGATCAGCCAGATGAACATAAGGGAGAAAAAACTCACCAGAGCTGCGGTAAGCTGGTTTTCGGTTATTGCCGAAACGAAAATTCCCACTGAGATATAACAGGCGCCAAGGAAGATAAAGCCTATATAACTGCCCAGGGTTTCCCAGGTTTGAAGATCCCCGTATACGGCAATCACCACCGTGTAAGCCACTGTAATAAAAAGAGTAGCGCAATAAACTGCCAGGGCCGCAAGGAATTTTCCGCAGACAATTCCGGCGATGGAAACGGGACTTGTTAATAGGAGCTGATCCGTCTTTTGCCTTTTTTCTTCGGAAAAAAGACGCATGGTTAAAAGAGGTATGGCAAAAAGAAAGATGAGGAGTATGCTTCCCAAAAAACCCGTATACTGCGAATTCTGCGAAAGCAGATTGTCAAAGAAATAGAAAACACCGGTGAGGAGGAGGAAGAGCCCCATGAATAGATACCCAATGGGGGTAAGAAAATAGGCCTTTAATTCCCGTTTAAAAATAGCAAGCATTTATTTTTCCTCCCCGTCTTCTTTGGTTGTAAGGTTGAGGAAGATCTCCTCCAGGCTCAGATCCAGGGAACGCATCATCAGAATCGGAATTTCTGCGTCAGACAGAGCTTTTGAAAGACCGCGGCGTATGTCGGCGTCTCCCGATGCCTCTGCTATGGCTTCCACAGTCCCGGCCTCCTGGGATTCACGGAATTCCAGCTTTTCAAGGAAAGGGACTTCTTTCAGCGCTTTAGATACAGCCGGCTCTGCTGCATCCACCCTTAGATGGATATGGCTTCCGCCGAGTATTCGCTTTGCCAGATTTTCCGGAGTGTCGTCGGCCACTATCCTGCCGTTGTTGATGATGAGAATCCGCCTGCATACGGCGCTTACTTCCGGCAGTATATGCGAACTAAGAATAACAGTATGATCTTTCCCCAGTTCAATGATCAGGTCGCGGATTTCGAGTATCTGTTTGGGATCAAGGCCGGCTGTCGGTTCATCCAGAATTAGAACCTGGGGATCGCCAATCATTGCTTGGGCCAGCCCCACCCGCTGCCTGTACCCTTTGGAGAGGTTTTTTATGAGCCGTTTGGAAACATCCTGGATGCCCACGGTTTCCATTATTTGATTCATCTTTTCCTTTTTTTCCCGGGGTAAAATTCCCTTTATCTCGCCGGCAAAGGAAAGGAATTCTTTTACAGTCATGTCCAGGTAAAGGGGAGGGTTTTCGGGCAAATAGCCGATTTTTCTCTTAATCTCCGTGGGATACTCAAGAATATCCTGATCGTCAATTTTTACTGTCCCCTCATTGGACGAAAGATACCCGGTGAGGATATTCATGGTAGTAGATTTGCCTGCGCCGTTTGGCCCCAGAAAACCTACTATTTCTCCTTTTTCAATTTTAAAACTAGCATGATCAACCGCCAAGTGAGGCCCGTAGCGTCTGACCAGGTTTGTAACCTCTATCACTGTGCCTCCTCCGGAGGCAAAGCCCCCTCTTAATGACATAAAGAATATCGAAAATGTAATATTCCTTCAACAGTAAAACCACGGAATGGCAAAAAATTTACATTTTCCCAAAGCAAATCCCATCCCCGTGCAGTATATGTATGGAGAACTATTTCTCTGCTATACTTATTAATGGGACGGAGGACGAAGATGGGAACTGTTTACGCGGATATTACCATAAAAAATGCAGGAGATGTAATCAATGTTGAGAGAGGATATCTGGACGGAAGTGATATTCGGGAAACCATGGTTAGCGCCATAGTGGATACCGGCGCAGGGACACTGGTAATAAGCGAAGAGATACGGGAAAAACTGGGCCTTGGGATAAAGGGGATTAGGCAAGCGACTCTTGCCAATAATTATAAAGAAACCTGCAAAATAGCCGAACCTGTAGAAATCATCTGGAAGAACCGTTCTTCCGTCTGTCAGCCCCTTGTTGTAAGCGGTGCAGACGAAGTCCTCCTGGGCGCCATTCCCCTTGAAGACATGGACCTAATAGTAGATCCTGCAAAACAGGAATTAATTGGCCGTCACGGGGATGAAGTAGTTACAATGATTCTTTAGGGGAACCCCGTTAAAAAACAAGGGCTGACCCAAAGATAATTCTCTTAAAAAAGCCGCGACAACCAGCCTTGTTGTCGAACAAGTCTATTGTTGCAGCGGCTTTTTTAAACTTTAAAAGGAAGTTGTTCGGAAACTTCAGTTCCCGAACAACTCTAATGTTTAATCCTTTATTGTCGCCTTTTGCTTAATCCCGATCAGGGGTATAAACAGGGCCAATAACACGACTGTTATTAAAAGACCGATGGAAAGACCGACAGCGTAGGTAGTGTTAAAGTTGCCTGTAATCCTGGTGAGAATCGGGCCAAGACACTCGTTGGCGGTAAAGAAATAGGTGGTAATTACGCTGGTCATGAACGCTGCAGGTATAAGAGAAATCCAGTACAGTTTTCCCGCTTTTGCCAGATAGGCGCTGGCCGCCCAAAGGGCGATTGTTGCCAAGGTCTGGTTTGACCATGCGAAATAACGCCAGATGATATTGAAGTTCTGGACGCTTTTAAGGGCGAAAAGCAGCAGGCCTACGCCGGCAGCGAAAAGAGGAATCGCAATGAGCAGACGGTTCTTGATAGGTTTCTGATCGAATTTGAAAATATCGGCAATGGTGAGCCTGGCGCCGCGGAACGCGGTATCGCCCGATGTAATGGGGCAGGCAACAACGCCGAAAACCGCCATTATTCCGCCTATCCAGCCCATGTAATCAACGGAAGAATTGGTGACGACAACCGGCGCGGATACCGCTGACTGTACTCCAACATAATCGAAATGAGCCATGGTAACGGCGGCCCAGATCATCGCTATGACGCCTTCCATTATCATTGCAAGGTAGAATACCTGCCGGCCTTCTTTTTCGTTTTTCAGACATCGCGCCATAAGCGGCGACTGGGTCGCGTGGAATCCCGAAATGGCGCCGCATGCTATGGAAACAAACAGGAACGGGAAGAGCTTTCCCATTATATTGGTTTCCTTGTCAGGCCTGAAGTTCCTGAATGCGAATTCCGGAACATTCCTGATTTCTCCGCTTGCAAACATCATTATAAAGATGCCGATGGCCATGATCAAAAGAAAGGCGCCGAATATGGGATAGATTCTTCCTATCAGCTTGTCAATGGGGATTATTGTTGCAAGAATGTAATAAACCACAATACAGGCAATGACAATGTAATAGAATGTAGTCGCGTCCGCCATCTGTATTTCTTTGTATTTGGCGTACAGCGTCTGCAATACCTGGGCTGGAGTATAGACAAAAACAACGCCAACAAAGATTAGGAGTACAATCGAAAATACCCGCATTATATAGCGCGGTCCCTGACCAAGGTATTTACCGACTATCTCCGAGATGTTGGAGCCGTCGTTACGCAGGGACAGCATGCCCACCATGTAGTCATGGACAGCTCCGGCGAATATGCAGCCAAAAACAATCCAGGCAAAAGCCGCCGGGCCAAACAACGCGCCTGCTATCGCGCCGAAAATAGGCCCCGTACCTGTGATGTTTAGAAGCTGGATCAGCAGGGTTCTCCATTTGGACATCGGTACATAATCTACCCCGTCCTGCAGCCGGTACGCCGGCGTCTGCGAATCCGGCCTAATTACAAAGACTTTTTCCGCGATTTTCCCGTAAACAAGGTAACCCACAATCAACAAGAGTGTGAAGAAAATAAAAGTGATCATAAAAGCCCCCTTAGCTTTATTGAATGGGCTTATTATAATCCCTTTTTGTTGTTCAATGTAAATAAAAATGTATGGGAAGCTTCCAAAAATTCAGCTGTGGTTTTTAACCCTTCCCGAATTCTGTATAAAATCTTTGATAATGACCCGAATTCTTGCAAAAATTAAAGACAGGTGTTATATTTTATATAAGACTCATGTTATATTTGCAAATAATGGGGATGTTGCAAAATGATAAAAATTATACCAAGGCATATCACAAAACTGGTAGCCGAAGATTTAAAGGATATCGACGCTGTATTTATAAACGGCCCCAGGCAGGCCGGGAAAAGTACATTTGTGCAGGCCTTTGCGGAGCATTATGGGAAGGTAACTTATATTACTTTTGATGATATAACGGTTCGGGCAGCGGAAATCAGTTCTCCGGGGGCCTCATTCGACTGGATTACGGAAGGATTGGTGATTTTGGATGAAATTCAGCTTGTCCCGAATTCCTTTCTCGCTTTAAAACTGAAGATCGACGAGGCCCGCCGCAGGAAGGAAAAGGTGAAATTCCTTTTAACCGGCTCTGCGGATCTAATGTTATATCCAAATCTGTCGGAGGCCCTTGTGGGGCGTATGTATGTCAGGACCATGTACCCTTTTTCTGCGGCAGAGATTTCGGGAACCGACGGTAATTTCCTGAATAAAATGTTTAATTCCGTACCTGAAGTTACAGACAGATTTTCAAAGTTTAATTTTTCTTCCATTGTTTCCAAAGCGACTTTCCCCAAATTATCTCTGGATGTAAAAAATACTGCACAGTGGTGCCAGAGCTATATTTCAACACTTTTGGAAAGAGATGTAAAAAACCTTTCCGATATTGACAAGATCGAAATAATGCCGCAGCTTCTTTCCATACTTGCGGGACGTACCGGCGGTTTATTGAATGAAGCGGATCTGGCCAACGCCGTTAAGGTCTCTCAACCAACGCTGAAACGCTACAGAACCCTGCTGGACGGCGTTTTTTTGACGTTTCAGCTTCAGCCGTGGTTTAAGAATCTTGAAAAGCGTTTTGTCAAATCGCCCAGGATCTATTTTAACGATACAAGGCTGCTTTGCCATTTACTCGGATTTCCACCTGGGGAAGTCAAGGCCAGTCGTCCGGATATTTATGGTTTTGTCCTTGAAAATTTTACCGTTACCGAACTTAAAAAACAGCTTGCACTGATGGACGACGGAAAGCTTTACCACCTGCGGACCAGCGACCTAAAGGAAATTGATTTTATCATAGAAAAAAGGAATGGTGATATTCTTGCCATTGAAGTAAAGGCGGCGCATACAGTAGTCGCTGACGATTTCAGGCATATTCGTTTTCTTCAAAATGCCCTTCCCGAAAAATTCAGGAAAGGGCTGGTTCTTTATACAGGTGAAAAAATTATTGGCTTTGGGAAAAACCTGTTCGCGGTTCCGATGACAGCCCTTTGGGAGATGTAATTTCCCCGAAAGGGCTGGCAATATATTCTGCGGTGTATTACCGGCTATTAATCCTGCGGTGAATTGCAGGCTGTTAATCCTGCGGTGTATTACCGACAGTCACGGTATAAACCTGGCTTGAAACAGGGTCGTCAAAGGTGTAGATCTTAAGGCTTCCGCATACATCTTCTGTAATTGCCGCGGGGTTTCCCGCCGCATCCTTTACAGAAACCTCTATGTCGCCTTCCAGTACGGTAATGCTTGTCCCCGGCCCTAAATTACCGATGATGGATTTGCTGCCGGATACGGCAATGCCGGAATCGGAACCGTCGCTGATATTGATTTTGCCGGATACGCCGCCTTCAAAAACCACGTTGTACTGCGCCACAGGGACCAGCCACAGGTTATAGGTTACTTTGTCTCCATTGCTGCCTATTGAGTATGTAAGCTCCGCCTCTGTGATGGCAGAGCCGTTAACTGTTGTAGTGTCTATGCCCAAGCCGCGCGGCAGGGCTATGTCGAGCTGATTTCCGGCGCCGAGTTTTGACTTCACATAATAGAGCAGCGTTGTTTCGAAAGCGGGATTTTTGTCCATCGGATACGAGGAAAGGACATCACCGGCTGTCCACAGATCAATGTCCGCTGTTTTTATTGCGGCAAGGACATCGTTTTTAAGCGAAGAGATCTTACTGCCGGCATCGCCGCTTTGGGCCTGTATGGCTTTTATTTCTCCGTTCCGGATGAAAAATTCTCCCCAGGGGTTAACTTCCCACTGCGCATAGACAGTGGTATTGGCTGTTATTATCTCTGTCCCGTCAAAGACAGTTCCGTTTCCGCCCTGTGCGGTATTCCATTCGATGAATGTATAGCCGCTTCTTCCCGGAGCCGCAGGCATTTTGCCGCCGGTGGATGTCCCGGTAAAAACAGATACACTGGATGAACTTCCACCTGCGTAGTTTTCGTTGAATGTAACAGTACTGGTTAGGATGTTATAAATTGCCGTTCGTTCATCACTGTCGTCCTGGCCGGGCATTACAGCAATTGAGCGGATTGTTGTCGGGTCTTTGGTGATCGCTATTGGAGCTGAATATTCCGATTTAGTGCCTGAAGTTAAGGGATGGCTGTTGTCAGTTGTATAATAAATTGTCGCACCTGCTGTTGTGCAGGAAAGCGAAACAGTGGAACCGTAAAGTACTGTAGCTCCCGTAGAAGGACTTGCTGTTGGCGTGGCTACTTTAAATTTGTAGGTTTCGGTGAGTTCTTCGCTGTCGATCATGCCGTCCTTGGCTGCGAACGCACGTACGTTAGTCGGACTGGATGTGATCGCAATTGGACCGTTATAAACAATACCATAAGTTGCGGGATCTGTATCGTCTGTAGTATAATAGATCACAGCACCGGCTACGGCAGTAGAAAGGGTAATGGTTGAGCCGGGTGCGACTATGCCGCCGGCAGGAGCGGCTGTTGGGGCAGAAGCCTTAATTGTATAGGTTTCTGATATTTCATTGCTGTCACGCATGCCTTCTATAAAGGCAAATGCCCTTATGGTAACCGGACTGCCGGGAAGAGTGATAGGACCTGAGTATTGCTCGCTTGACATAGTAGGTTCGCTGTCGTCTGTGGTATAATAAAATGCCGCCCCCATTGTCGCACAGGAAAGCTCCACGGTTGTACCGTAAGCTATTATACCCCCTCCTGGTGTGGCTACGGGGGCGGCTACTTTATCAGGTGTCGTAATTTCCAAATCGGCAATACTCTCAAAATTTCTATATATATGAACAATCTCGTAGGCATTATATCCCAGTATAAGCGCGTAATAGCCCGATGGAAGGGATATGTAATCGAAATCTTCGGTATTTACGGGTAAATAATAAGGATACTCGGCCTCGGGATCCGGATAAGGTTCGGGTTCAACGTAAAGGTATTCGTCCAGATCGCTGTAATCGATGAGGGTGGCATAGGAGACTGTTCCGGCTGTATCGGTGAGCTTATACTTAAGCGTTCCATTCCCGTTACTGGTGACGGGGCCGAGCTTGATCACGGCTATCCTGTTATTTTCGTTGAAGGTGAAAAGCACTGTCCCTTCGGCGGAATTGTTGGAATAGCTGTCACTTGCAGACAGATAAGCCCTTACATTAATTGAATATGTCCCATAAACCACGTTGGTTAGTTTTGGGTTATGGCGCTGTTCGCTGGTTGCAGTATAGGAATAATCGGTAGTTGTAGCTCCCTGACCAAGGAGGAGAATTTCGTATTTTTTGAAATCCGGCTTTGGGTCGAATTTGGGAGAAATGGTTCTTAAAGATCCGGTGGGAGAATCTATGATAATGCGCAGACCGGATTCCGAACCATCGGAAGGAGCCAGGGAACATCCCAAAAAAACCAGGGCCAGAACCGGAAGGAAAATTAAAACACTGAAAATCTTTTGGTTTTTCATCTCTCCCTCCTTATTTGACCTTGATTGATTTGGAATGCGGAATCCCGCCGATTTCCACCAGGGCTACCAGGGTTTTCCCGGAGCTGCCCGGCGGAACCGTAAACTTGTTGGTATTTGTAGCGACATAATTCTCGTTAAGCCGCCAGGACCTTACCGCCGTATTTGGTATGGTTTCATATACATTGGTATCATTTTCCACGTAAGCAAGTTTCTGAACCCGCAATTCTACGGTCTGGCCCACTGATGCCGTTCCTTCAATTTCAAACATCGCTTCATCGGTTGGATGTTCATTCAGATTCCCGTAGAAGTAGATATAGCTGTCCATATTGGGATCGTCAAAGGAAATGCTTGCCGATGGTATGGGCTCAGATTCCACGGATACCACAACATTGCCGGCAGGCATTTTGATGTAATAGTAGCTAATGATGCCCGGAGGCAGATCCGCGGGAACCACGCCGTTGAGCTTTAGGCTCCCGGGTTTATACCTGTATTCGGTGCTGTTGGTAAGGGTAACAGCTATCTGCGAGTCGGTGGGCACAAAAGCTCCGTTTCCGATATAGTTACCCTGCAAGGTCAGCCTGATCCCCACATCCGGATTTAGAATATAACTGATGTAACTGTTTACAGACACAAAGGATACGGTTATCTCAAAGAGATCGTTGTTGGTAGGAACCCCGGTGAAATCCGAAAGATTTATTGTATAGTTATTGTTGCTGGACGGATTAACTATATTATAGGTCTTTTCGGCGTTGGGCGAATTGAATTTTATCTGGAATGCCTTATAGCCTTCGTAGGGAACCATGACTATGACTATGTTGTCTCCGTGGTTTGCCGAAGCCGGGCTAAAGGAAGCGTATCCGTTTTGGTATAGCGGATTAAGGGTAAAGGTATATTTGTTTTTGGAAATTTGAACGCTTAAAGACGCGTCCGCCGGGGTCATTGTGAACTCGAACTGAACGGTTGCCTGGGTTTCGCCGGGAATTACCACCAATTCTGCAGGGGCGCTGCCATTTACCCGGAAGTTCCCGGAATAGTAATAGCCGCTGTCCAGAGTAAGTTCGGCAACAACGGTATCAAGATAGGGAGCGGAAAAAACCGGAGTTTTTTCCGGATCGTTTTTGTTCCAGAATACAAAGGTTCCGTCGATTACGCTTGAAGCCACACTGATTTTAAATATTGCGGGAACAAAATCCACATGGACATGGATATAGGCCTGGTCGGGAAGATCGGGTACTGTAAATTGATAGTTGGCGCCCTGGCTGGAAACCGGGATGCCCTCCGTCTCACCGGGCATCAGGTAGGTCATGGTATTTACCCTGTATCCCTGATTCGCCGTTGCCTTAATGGTAACTATATCCCCGTAGGTAACTGTTCCCCCGTTGGGATCTGACGGACTTATGAAAGATATGCTGCCGTTTGCAACACTGGGGTACTCTTTCTGAACAGTAAAGGTTTTTAGCACAAAACCGCAGTTTACCGTTACAGAGTTACCCGGCATACTAAATGTTGCTTCAACCAGGTCCGGAGTAGATGTTATAATTTGCGGCGTAATGGATTCTGTCCCGCTTGTTATGGCAAGGCTGCTATACTTATAACCTAATCCGGGTTTTATGGTCAGGGTTACTACATCTTCTTCATAAGCCTTGAATACCGTTTGTCCGGAGACAGAGGCGCCCAGAGTGCCTGTTCCGGTAATTTTGGTGTTAATGTCATAGGACGGAAGATAGTATGTAACCTTGACGCCAACGTCTTTGGAGGGCATATAGAAACTGCGGGTTGAGGTTATGTCTACACCGTCTGCCTGAATGGTATCCACCATATAGAAGGTTTTTCTTGTAATGCTGACAATTACCTCTTCACCGACTGCGAATTTATCCGTTTCTTCCCCTTTCGCATTGATGAAAACCACATCGGCCTTGTCTTTCTCGGTATCGGCGCTTAATGTAACGGTATAGACCCTCTCAAATTCTGCGGTTACTGTTACGTTGGCAGGAGGCATGGGGAAACTATACTTATACGTTGAGTCCACAAGCTCTTCAAAGTCCGGAGTATAATTGCCTCCGTTGTATATATACTTAACACTATCTTCTATGAGCCTGTAATTGTTGTTTGCCTTTACGGTGAATGTTGCTGTGTTTTGATACAGAACCAGTGTCCCCGCAATGGTGATGATCCCATTTGCTATCCCGGTGGCAGCGCTTACAGTATAGGTCCGTTTCTCAAATTCACCTGCTACATTAACATCGCTGGCGGGCATTTTAAATGAAGGACGGGCAGAAGTATTTGAGTTTGAATAACCATTCAGATTTATGGCGGTACCGCTTCCGGCATCAAGGCTCCCGCTTTTTAACTGATNCCCTGTATCCGGCGATACGGCCAGGTATACATCGGTTCCCGCCGTAGCTTCACTCAGAGACGTAGATCCGGTTGGATCCTTCCTTGCCCTTATTGTTCCGCCTTCTATTGCGCCGGGCACGGCGATCTTGTACAGGTTTGCGGGATTAAGTTTGTATGTTACTGTTACGATTACCGGCCCTTGAGGCATGGTGAAAAATTGATCGTTAGTAATATCATACGGGCTTGCATCAACCGTAATTTTATCAACTACATACCAGTTATTCGCGGATGTTAGGGTAACGTCTACATTTACAGTATCCCATTCTGCAAACGAAGCTGTTTCCACCCCTTTTGAGTCGGTGATGGTAACAATTCCTTTTGAGGAAACCTTGTTTTTAATGCCGTCGTTATAAACATCAATATTATAGAGCTGGTCAAATACGGCGGAAAGGGTTACGGCAGCGGCGGGCATGGGGAAACTATAGCTAAAGGT
>JGI24702J35022_10001049_pt1 | contig 17286 bp, 21 predicted proteins | sample TergutTh196P4_FD_35022 | JGI IMG/M metagenome (IMG submission 35022)
TGATTTTGGCTCGTCGGATGAGTCTTGCACTGTGTACTCCTTGTGTGGTGTATTTTTCTAGTTGTTGGCGGTTTTCTTTGGTTAGTTTTATTGTTTTCATGTTGTGTTACACTTGGTATATAGTGTGTATCGTACTATTTGAATTTTGTCAAGTTTTAAATGTTAGACAGTACTAGTTGTCAGTTTTGTACATATCGTTTATGTTATTTTGAACTACAGCCGTAAATATAAGTGACAACCCAAACAGTTTTTATTGGTTTTTTGTTTACAAGATTTTTATAATTCATTGTTTCATAGGGAAAGGATATATCTTATACAAAACGTTATGTTTTGATTTATCTAAATTAGAGTGAAAATTATGTGTCCAGAAATGCACAAAGTACCAGGCAACCGTATCAAGGTTTTAACTAAAGATGCAAAACAAATGGTTAATGGTCCATATTACTGTCCAAAATGTAGGAAAGAGTTATTACAAATTTTAGGAAATATTGACAAAAAAGAGATTTTTGCTGTTTGTAAATGTGGGATAAATGAGCAATTAATTTATGCACCTGTTTTTCAGCCAATTGATTATTATAACAAGTTTCGAGATATCTGGAAGAAACAAACATATGGTATTATCAAACGTTAAACTAAAAATTGTTACAAATTTATTGTACGAAAAATTTTTTATGCAATATTTCTTAAAAAGGTGGTTAAAAGGGTAAAAAATGTGGTTTTTAGCCTTTGATAACTGAGATAGGTGTGAGTCGAGCTACTTTGGTTGCTATACCAACTTGGTCACTGACATCTGCAACCATGTCAACATTTTTGTATGCATGATCAGCTTCTTCAGCTAACACCGTTGGACTTGCCGCTCGAATAATTATACCAGATTTTTCAAGGCTTGTTTTGATTTCTCCACCCCAGTATTTACGTTTAGCTGCGGAACGACTCATCAAACGTCCAGCACCGTGTGCTGTTGAACCGAAAGTTAGTTCCATTGCTTTCTGATTACCAACAAGAACCCATGAACTCGTTCCCATGCTACCAGGTATGATAACTGGTTGTCCTTCACTTCGATAAGCTACGGGTACATCTTGATGGCCAGGTGGAAATGCACGTGTTGCACCTTTACGATGAACCCAAACTTTTTTGGTTTTACCATCAATTATGTGATTTTCGATTTTTGCGATGTTATGAGCAACATCATAAACAAGTTTTAAACCAAGTTTTTCTGGATCTTGTTTTATTATTTGTTGAAAACTTTGGCGTACCCAATGCATAATGACTTGACGGTTGACAAAGGCATAATTTACGGCACAAGCCATTGCGTGGTAATAATTGAGAGCTTCAAGGCTTGTTCCAGGGGCACATGCTAATTCGCGATCTGGAACATTGATGCCGTATTTTTTGATAGCATGTTCCATAACTCGTAAATAGTCTGAACAAACTTGGTGACCATATCCTCTAGAACCACTATGTATCATAATCATTATTTGACCCTCGTGGTTTATGCCAAAAGCTTTAGCAGTTTTTTGGTTAAAGATTTTGTCGACTTTTTGGATTTCAAGAAAATGGTTTCCTGACCCTAAAGTACCGATTTGTGTTAATCCACGTTTTTTAGCTGTTTGTGAAACCATGTCAGGATTCGCATTTGTCATACAACCTTGTTCTTCACAATGTTCTGCATCTTCTTTCCAGCCTAAACCACGTTCAATTAAAAAATCTACACCTTCAACTGTTAATCGATCTAGGTCACTATTGTTTATGGTTAAGTCTTTTCTGCGACTGCCTAGTCCTGATGGGACATTGCGAAAAATTGTATCTGCAAGAACTTGTAAGTGTGAACGTACATCTTGTTCTGTGAGGTTTGAAGCTAAGAGTCTAACGCCACAATTGATATCGTAGCCTACTCCTCCAGGACTTATGACGCCTTCAGTGTAGTCGGTTGCTGCAACGCCTCCTATTGGAAAGCCGTATCCTTCATGACCATCAGGTAAAGTAATTGAGTGTTTATAAATGCCAGGTAATTGTGCTACGTTTGCACATTGCCAAAGAGTTCTGTCTGTTTGCATTTTTCCTATTAGATTTTGATTAGCAAAAATCATGCCGGAAACATGCATGTCTTTTTTGTACTGTGGAATTTTCCAAATGTAGTCAGTAATTTTTTCCAGAGGAACACGCTCTGGTGCTGGTTGTCCTTCATCTTCGCCCAAAAATTTCACCAGTTACACAAAAAAGAAAGAGAGCTTATAAAACGTTTAGGAACTTTATTTTGTTTGAGTTTTTTTGACGTATTCTACAAAACCATGAAGACTGTTGTCTATTGTAGTTTTTGCATAAATTTTGTGTTGTCGTAAAAATGTTGAAAGTTGATTCATTGTAGGGTCTTCGGTGAAAATACGTTCAATTATTTGCTCAAATGTTTGATTTTGTTGTACTGCTTCTTGCACTATTTTGTTCCACATTAATAATTGTGCTTTGTAGCCACGTAATCGTCTAACTGCATCATCTGCTTTTCCAAAATGGGTATAATATAGCATAGAAGGATGGTAACTGATAAGTTTATTTATTGATGTAAGTGTCGCTTCAAGATAGAATGGAGGTGGCGTTGTTGGTGTTGTTGTGTTAAATTCTGTAAAATATGTGCCTGCAGCATCGCCTGGGAAGATACCGTTGTTAAAACTTTCATGGAAACTTAGATTATGTGCAGCATGTCCAGGTGTTTCAAAGATTGTTAGTTGATTATCGTTGTCAAGGTTAATTGTGCCTTCAATTATAGAGGTCACTTTGTTTTCAGGAACTGGTTCAGGTTTTCCGAATATTTCACTTATAAATCCAAGTACTAATTGAGATGATTCCCAGAGTTTTTCGGGGTTAATTATATGGGGAACACCTCTGGGGTGGGCAAGGACTTGAGCGTTTGGTAAGTGTTTAAGTAGAGTTCCTGTACCGCCTCCATGGTCAAGGTGGATATGCGTAAGTGCAATTGTGTCGATCTCTTTAGGGTTTATTTTTAACTCTTCTAAACCATGAAGCAATGTTGGTATAGAGTTTGTTGGTCCTGGTTCTATGAGTATAGTTTTTTTGGTGGTTTTTATTACGTAACTTCCAATAAAGTTTTTGTACCCACCTGTTTCAAGGTCGATTAGGTAAAGGTTTTTACCGATTTGTTTAGTGTGCAAACATTAACCCTTCTTTCGTGCTAAGTGGAGGTAATTATGCATAAAGGTTTCCTTAAAAATGTAGGAGGTACACAATAAATTTAATATCTAGATTTGTTCAAGATGAGTAGCCACCGGAGAAAAATGAAGTGAAAACGATTATCTTTGGAGCACCAGGTGCAGGTAAAGGTACGTACTCGACTATGCTTAAAACTAAGCTTGGTGTTGAAGTTATTGCCATGGGAGATATTTTCCGTGCGCAGGTAAAAGAAAATTCTGATTTAGGTAAGAAAGTAAAGAGTTACGTAGAAAAAGGTGCATTAGTGCCTGATGAAATTGTTGTTGAAGTATTAAAACAACAGTTAGCTCAAGTGCCACCTGGTTCAGGTGTAATTTTAGACGGTTTTCCGCGAACACTTGAACAGGCTAAAACATTGGAAGCAATTTTTAAGCTTGATATTATTTTGCTACTTAATGTACCTGATTGGATAATAATTGAACGGCTTTCATCACGTCGAGTTTGTAAAAATTGTAATGCTGTTTACAATGTTAGATTCCTCAAATCTAAAGTTGAGGGTATCTGTGATAAATGCGGTGGTGAACTCTATCAACGTTCAGATGACAGTCCAGACGTCATTAAAAAGAGGCTAAAAATTTATCAAGATCAAACTAGCCCTTTGCTTGTCTACTACAAAGAAAAGAATGTACCAATCATCACATCAGAAACAACAGTTATCGATACACCACCAAATATACTTGTTGAACAAATGTTTGAAGAGTTAAAAAAACTGAAAATGATTTAGATATCTAAAATAAACTCTAAAACAGCATTTTTTTCTTTTTCTTGCATCACAACCATTAAGTGGTAGGTTACTGCTTTGACCGCGACTTTTTGCAAATGTTTTTTAGGCTGAAACTTTTCACCCCAAATATGTGCAGTAATTTTAAACAAATCAACTGTTTCAACCCAATCAGTTATTTGAAACTTTGAATACAACATTCCTTTAGTTTCAAAATTCACCAACAACACTTCAAGCCAATTATACAAAAGTGCATAAAGGTCTTCAGCTTCTACAGTTATTATTTCTTCTTCAGTTTGAGCAACTTTTCCAGTTTTAGTTATAGTTTCAAACATAGCTAATGCAGCATTTTCATATGCCTCCTTTATAGAAACACCAAACGCTCTAACATAAACATCTGCCGTGTGCTCTAAAAACTCAAATTTTCCTTCAAATTGTTTTCCACTCATTTAAAATTCACACATTTAAGTTATGTAGGTATTACTTCTAAAAACTCTTTTCCTAAATAAAACTGGAATAATATTATTTACATTATTGCCATAGTCATCAAGTAATTAGAGTATTGTTGAGTATAGTTATTTTTTGATTTTTAGTTCGTGTTCTTTGTGTTTTGGTTGTGTATCAGGGTTTTTTGTTTGTTTTTTGTCGGAGACATGTTTGGTTTTTTCATTGGTTTGTTAGGGGTTTGTGGCTGTTTTTGGGTTTAGTTTAGTTGTGTTTTTAGTTGGCACATTTGTTTGTTTTTTTGTGTGAGTTGGTTTTATAGACGGCTTATTTGGTGTTTTGTCGGGTTTGTAGTTGTTGACTAGTTGTTTGTTTTTTTGTGGTTAATGTTTGGTTTTCTTTTTTTAATTGTTTGATTTTCACTATTAACCTCATATTTTATTTCAATGTACCGTTTACACCACATTTTATAGTGTTTAACTTTTTTTGTTTTGCCGTTTGTTTTATTAGACAAAAATTTTTAGCATAATGTTTTTGTGTTTTGTATCGCGGTTTGTTGTGTGTTATGGTATAGTTTTTGGCGATACTAAAAAAATTAATTTAACAACCATGACACAACTACGTTTCAACCTCATTTTATCACATAATTCATTCAAACACTATTTTTATGTCTACACTGACTTATCATGCCCTAACATGTATCACTCAAAACATAAAAAAATATAAATATAGATGTTACACAATACCACCATAGGTTTGTGACATTACACAAACTCTTTAAAAGTGCTTAGAAATCCTTTTAATTGCCGCCGCAGCTAATTTTGCCGAACTTTCAATATCTTGCAAATTAAGCACAGCAGCAGGACTATGAATATAACGAGTTGGAATTGAAATTGTACCACTTGGAATACCTTGTCGAGTTAAACTTATCCTTGCAGCATCTGTACTACCCATTAACCCAGATTCAAGTTGCACCGCAATTTTTTCGTTCTCAGCAGCATCAATAAGCCATCGCAAAATCTTTGGATGAGTAATTAAACCAGAATCAGAAATCGTCAATGCCGGACCCTTACCTGTCTTTACACTCGTATCATATTCACGAACACCTATAACATCACCCGCAACAGTTACATCTAATGCTAATGCAACATCAGGATCAACACCAAAAGCAGCAGTACCTGCACCACGAAGACCAACCTCTTCTTGAACAGTACCTACAGCACATACAGTACAATCAGTTTCATCTAAAAGTTTTAGCGTTTCAACCATAACTAAACAACCAGCACGATTATCAAAAGCTTTACCCATCACCAAATTTTTATTTAAAGCAACATATTTAGTGTCAAAAGCTATGGGATCACCAACCGATATACCCATTTGCATTGCAGCTTCTTTGCTTTCAGCACCAACATCAATAAATAAATCATTAAACGCCAAAATTTTTCGACGATCTTCTTCTTTTTGTATATGCGGAGGTTTTGAACCAATAATACCAAAGTATACACCACCATTTTTTGTGTGCACAGTTACTTTTTGTGCAGGTAAAATACGATCATCAATACCCCCAATTTTCGAAAAACGTAAAAACCCTTCTTTTGTGATTGTTTTGACCAACAAACCAATTTCGTCCATATGCGCAGCAAGCATAATTTTTGGTCTATCAGGTTTACCTTTCTTTACAGCTATAACATTTTCAAGCCTGTCAACATTTATTTCGTCAACATACGGTCTTATGAATTGAGTTAATAATTCTCGAACAGGTGTTTCACTACCTGTTACTCCACAAACATTTGAAAGTTTCTCTAATTTCTCATTTAATGACAACAAACAGTTTCCTCAGATTAATTTACACATTACTTTTAAAACAATTTATTATTAAACAATTAGGAAAAATAAAGACGGATTTGTTGTTTTATATAGCGTCCGCGGGCGCATATGAACTTTAAGATTTTTTATTACCACTACTACTATAGTATTCAACAAGAAATATAATTCCCTGTACCAACAGAAATACCCCAATTAAATAACCTACAAGTTCAGGAAAAATGAATAAAGCTAAACCAAAAATTACACATATTACAGCTAAAATGGGTTTAGACACATGTATACCGGCTTTTTTTAAACCTCTATCAACGATATCAGACATATTTGTTCACTTAAAATTAGATTATGAAAAACGATAGATAAAAAAGTATTGATACATATTTATGGTAGTGTATCAATATAGGACATGTTTTTACAGGTCAGACGTTTTACGTGTTGCACAGGAATTTAAGCGTAGTTTTTCCTGAAAAAAATTGACGCCCTATCAAGCATATATGGAGTTAACACAGGTTTGATTCTACACCAAATTACCTACTAAGTAGTACACTGTCGTTTTTTGTATAGGGGTGTGTCTTTGGTTTACATGAAGTATGTTTTGCAGCATAGGCATTGGCAGCGTTGGTGGTTGGTGGTGTGGCGTTTGCCTTTTTTGTGGCGTGTTTGTTTTGTTCTTTTTTGTAGTGTGTACATTTTGGGTTTTGGCAATGTGTTGTTTTTGGTTTTTTGTTTTTCTTTTGACATGTTTTTCACTGGTAAGGTATAAAATAATTGAACTATACAAATCTATTGTATATTAGGGCATTTTGGATTTTTAAACGAATAATTAGGTTGCAATGTCCAGTGAGACGAAAACTTGAACATTGCAATTATAACCAGTAACTGAAACTAACAATTTTAAACAAATACGGCAAAGCCCTTGATTTTATTAGTGATTTACCGCATAATCATTATAGGNAACTCGTTGCGCATTATGGTGTATTGTATGATTATTTTTACAAAAAATTATTTTTTTATTTCATTCAATATTTATAGATTGCAACCGACCTTACTTTAACGATTAATATGTCCAAGAGTTCGAGTTTGGAGCTTCGGTTCAAAAACGGTGGGCTAAAAGAGTTACATAAACGGCGGCATATAACCCGTGAAGAACTAGATAAAGCCATAAAAACCGTGAATAACAACAAAACATGTGAACATGTTAAAGAATGAAACATGTCAATTTCGGTTTATTTGACCAGCTAAATTTGGAACATAGCTACCATATGTATGTTAACAGATGTAGCATTTTTGCACAGAATACTAATATTATTGTGTGAGAATAGAAAGAAACTAGGGTTGTTGCCCTAAGTGACAGGTATGAATCAGTTTATAGGAATTGAAGATCTCGCAGGGAATGCCTTTATTGAACTGTTAAGGAGAGGCAAAAATGATAGCGTTACTGTTGAACAATTAAGCAAATACGGTGAAAAGGTACAACAATATTTAAGCAAAAGTAAAGAAAAAGTATTTTTGCTAGACAACGAAAACGCTGTAGATGCAATGGAAGAAAAATATTCTGACTTTTTTAAGGTTGAACGCCCTAATCAAACAGACACCATCATAAAACTCAAAAGTGGTATTAGCGAAAAAGACTTACAAATATGTTTTCGCGCACCTTTTCCAGTTGAAACCATGATAGCGTTTATGGATGAGCATGCTGTAAAAGTCTTGGTAGACTAATGGCTAAAATTATTCGAACCCCAGTATACAATGAGTATATCGAGATTGATGACTATATTTGTGAAAATATCTTACACACCTGAATTTCAACGGCTTAAAAGGAAAACAGACAGGATTCATCACTATACCACACCTGTACCTATGATAGGTTTTTCTGAGTTTTCCATTTTTTTCTACTAAGAATTCGCACACAACCTCAAAAACACCCTAAAAACAAAAACTTTGTGTGACATAAAAGTTCATAAACTAAATCTATGGAAAAAAACACGAACAAACAAAAACAAATTCTTTATATCAATAGAGTTCGTTCTGCCAAAACACTAAAACATCTGACACACAATACTAGTTTCACCACTACCACAAAGTTGAAACTAAGCACACAATATGTATTCACTTAATACGCCTACAAAAACAACTGCTTGAGCCATGGGGAGCCGATTCACCGTTAGTTTTTTTGGGTACCAAATTCAATATCACCCACCGAAGCAGCAAGAACACAACCATCCACAACTAATAGTGATACCCGTAACGCGTTTTGCAGTTATTGTCACTGTAAGCATAGTCACGTAAAAAGTATTTTGATTCAAATCTATGAAGACGACGTGAGAGAGTTTATCTCTTGCTCCAAATAGGCTTTGTTTTGTCGCTGGTAATCTGCATTTGCTTGTTTTACTTGTTTGTTTAGTGCTGTTGGTGTTGTTTGTTTTTGTATTGATAGTGTGTATTGTATTGTCGATGTTAGTTTTTGTGTTTTTGCGTGTGGTGTGGGTTGGTTTTGTTGTGTGGTGTTTTTTGTATGTTTTTGGGTTTTTGTTACTATTTTCGGTATTGTTTTTTTGTTATTGCTCATCATGTGATACGTGCATGTTGTTTGGATGTTTATTTGTTTCTGTTTTGCTCGTTTTTTGTTTTATTTGTGTTGTTTTTATTTATTTGTTTTTCATTTTAGTTTATTTTGTTGCATTATTTTTTTAAAGCTTAAAAAGATAGCCTGATGACATTGGTCTGAACTATGTTGTTTAGTTTTCTGAGATGTGACTTTCGGAGGTCGTCAATAGTTTGGTTGGAAAAAAATTAAAGGAGGAGAGTTTTATGCATAGCTATGTTCTAGCTCTTTTTTGGAGCTTGTTTTGTTATTATGTACTATGCATTTTGTGTATTATATTAAGTTGGGTTACATTGCAGGTTGTCTGGTTTTTTGTTTTCAATGTCTGCTTGTTCTTTGCTTGGGTCTAACATTTTCCATACGACTGCTGCGAGTAATCCACCGATTATTGGTGCAACCCAAAATAGCCAAAGTTGTTGTAGTGCTGTGCCGCCGACGAATATTGCTGGACCTAAGCTTCTGGCTGGGTTAACGCTGGCATTGGTTATTGGTATTAGAACTAGATGTACTAGTGTTAGTGAAAGACCTATTGATATTCCTGCGAAGCCTTTTGGTGCTTTTTTGCTTAGAGAGCCATGTATGACGAGTACGAAGATGAATGTACATACTATTTCAGCTATGGCTGCTGCTAAAAGTGAGTAACCTGTTGTGCTTCCGTAGGCGTTTTGTGCCAAGTTGCTTATTGTTGTGCTTCCGAATCTGTCTACCATAATTAGGTAAAGTACGCCTGCACCCATTGTTGCCCCTATGCATTGGAAGACGATGTAAAATATTGTGTCTTTTACATTCATTTTTCCTGCGACTAGCATGGAGATTGAAACAGCTGGGTTAATATGGCAACCTGAAATACTACCTATGGTGTAGATTAATACTAGCACTGAAAGGCCGAATGCTAATGATACACCTAATCCTCCGACGTTTGCAAATGTTGCAGTTCCACATGCTGCGAAAACTAGTATAAATGTTCCGAGTAGTTCGGCTAAATATTTTTTGAATTCCATATTGTTAGTCATGCTCATATCTTTTTTTAACCTCTTTATTTAAGGTGTTAATGTTGTCGGTTTAATTAAGCATTATGTATCACAAAACCAAACAGTTAATACTACATACACCTGTTAGCCTCTACACACAACACAACATCATAGCATAAATTGGTTCTTCACCAAAAAGTTCACCATCAACTACACCAATACCGGAAAAACCACAAAAACAAACAAACACTTCCATAGAAACAACAGCTTTATCACCCAAATATTTCTGAACACATAACTTTTAACTTTAAACCACAAATTCATGTAAACCTTATACAGTATAAAAGTTACTTACATAGAAAAAAAATTAGAGCTTTTCAGATGATGCAATATCCATCATCAAAAACCCTGACAATGGCTTAGGATAAAAATCTGTACTCTTCTCTGGCAAACGTTCATGTTGCAACGCAAGTTCCAAAACAGCTTTAGCACTAATAGGATTTACGAGAAACGCTACACTTGCTTCGCCCTGATCAATTTTTTCCATAGCCACCTTTGTCCACCGCACATAAATAATGTTTTCATCAATTTTTAATTCACCAGTTTTCAAAATAGTCTTAAACACAATATCACGCAAAATAACAACATCAAAAATTTTAGTCTCTTTTGATGTATGAGTGTTAACAAACTGATAAACACTCTCTTCATGCTTCAATGTTAAACCAAAAGCATTTTTCCCATCATAAACACAAAACGAGTGTTCATCAATATGACTTGCAAGATAACTATCTATTGCTTCAACAGTTGGATCAACATCTGTAACTATGAAATAACGTTTACATTCTTCCATAACCTCTGGCGTTATCCTTGCTTCTTTAAGCAATCTATGAGTTGGTAAAATCGTTAAACCTTTATCCTGCACAGGCACCATGTAACACATATGAAAATTAAACGCTGAATCCGCACAACCTTCTCCTTTAGCACGCATTTCATCTCGATAAGCAAGTGCACTCTCATACCGATGATGACCGTCATTTATAACCATCTGTTTTTCACTTAACACTTGTTGGATGAACTTTATTTTTATTGGATCATTAACTTCCCAAACAGTATATTCTACGCCATCAGGATCAGTAACACTGACACAAGGCACAGTTTTTGTTACCTCTTTAAAAAAATCAGTTGATTGTCCATCAGGATCTGGGTACATTAAAAAAACCTGTTCAAGATCTTTTTGTACCGTACGCAACATATTCAACCGATCTGTTTTTGGTGCAGAATGTGTAAACTCGTGTGGAAAAACCATGTTTTCACTGTAAGGATACAATTGCAAAGCAGCAATAAGGCCTGTAAGTGAAAGTTTTTTTCCGTGAATACTGTATTCTTGTCGTGCAACAAAAAATGCGTGTTGCGATGTACGTTCAAACACGCCATCTTTTAGCCACTGCTCAATACGTTGTCGCGCAATTTGATACTTGTCAGTTTCTATCGGTAAAATTAGGCGACAATAATTATAGAGTGATTTTGCATAATATTCTTTTTGCATTTTAGAATCAATTTTATCATAAGGCTGTGTAACCAACGTTTCTGGGTTACCTGCTTTAGTTGTGTATTTTATGGCTCTAAATGGTCTCACGTCAACCAAAGGAATCCACTCATATTTTAAGACTTTAACTAATCCTACTGCATATTAACCTTTAACTGTAGTTCATAGATTTAGCCTTAATACACAAAACAAATGTCTATCAAAGAAACAAATTATGCTGTAGGCAGCTCATGGTTATTTAGTTATTAGTGGTGAAGGGTGAAGTGGGAAAATTTGTTGTGTTTTTTGTTTTTGTTGTTTTGAGGTGTAATCTGTGAGTTTTATGAGGTTGACTGTAATGTTAAGAGTATAAAAACAGTATAGTGAGTGTTTTGTAGGATCTGTTCTGATGGAGTAATTATTTGTTGAAAAATTTTGTTACGGGTGACAGTTAAAATGTCACTCGATATTTTTGGATTTAGTAGATGTTCAAATGTTTGCATTTGAACTTTTGTTGTAACATTTTTGGTGTTTACTTTATTTCCCAGATTTCGTCAATTAAGTTGATGACTTGTTTTATATCTTCGAGACGCCATTCGCCCATGTGTCCGATACGGAAGGTTTTATCTGCCAATGCGCCGTAGCCTGCTGATATGAGGTAGCCTTTTTCTGCAAGTTGTTGGTTTAATGCTTTTATGTCTTTATTTTGTGTGTTGTTTATGCAACTAACTGTGATTGATTCATATCCTGGTTCTGGGAACATTGTGAAGTGTTTTTTTGCCCATGTTTGGGTATAGGTTGCCATGTCAATATGTCGTTGATAAATTTTGTCGTAGGTTTCATCGAGTAGTAGATCCATTCGTTTGTTTAATGCGTATAGTAGACTTATGTTTGGTGTGAATGGTGTTTGGTGTTTTTTTTCGAATTCGAAAATGTCGACAAGGTCTGTGTATGCACCGCGATTTGGTACTGTTTTTGCTCGTTCGATTGCGCGGTCAGTGACCAGTCCGATTGTGAGTCCGGGTGGTAATGCAAAGCATTTTTGTGTGGAGGCAAAGAGTAGGTCGCAACCGATTTCTGAAGGAATTAGTTTGTCTCCTGCTAGTGATGATACTGCGTCAACGGCTATTATAACGTCTGGATAGTTTTTGCGTATGGTTTGTGCTATTTCTTTTATGGGGCTGCGTACGCCTGTGGATGTTTCGTTGTGGCATATTGTAACGGTGTCGTATTTTTCGTTTTCAAGTTTTTCGGTAATCATGTCTGGTTTGATGGCTTTGCCCATTTCTACTTCAAGGATGTCTGTTTCTTTTCCACATGCTTGTAGTGTTTGGGCTGCTCTTTTTGAGAAGGCTCCATTTACGCAAGCGAGGGCTTTTTGTTTTACTATGCTTCTGCCTATTATGTCAAACCATAGTGTGCCTGAGCTTGTTGTTATGGTTGGTTTTATGTCTGGTGTTAGTTGGAAAAAATTGGTTAGTTTGTCTGTGATTCCGCCGTATAGTGTTGCGAATTCTTTTTCTCGATGACCTATTAGTGGGCGGTTTTGTTCTTCTAGGACTTGTTTACTTACTTCGGTTGGTCCTGGAATTAAAAGTTTCTTGTGCATGATGATTCCTCTATGATAAGGATGCTTATTGAAAATATAAGGGTTTATGCTGTGTTTAGTGTTGGGTGTAGCGTTTTTTTTATGTGTTTGTTATTAACAAAATTTTGTGAGTTGATTTTTTGGTGGTGTTGAAATTTTTTGGTTGTTGGGGTTTGTTGTTGGTGTTTTTTGGTGGTTAAGTGTATTTTTGTTTTAAATTTGTTTTTGTTTTCTTTTGTGAAATTTATGGTATGTTTGTGGTGGTTTGTTTTTTGTTGTTGTTTGTAATTTTTTGTGTTTTGTGTTTTTTATTGTGTGTTGTGTGTTAAAATATGGTGTTGTGTGTTAAAATATGGTGTTGTGTGATTGTGTTGGGGTTATTTTGGTAGTGGATATGTGTTAATGTTGTTTTTGTGTTTCTTTAAAAGTTGTGTTGTTGAGAAAAAAGGTGGTGAAAAGGTTAGGCACCTATTTCATCAAATAGCCCGAGGAGTAGTTCTGCTACTTTTTCGCCTAGGTCGGTTTTTAGGTAGTATTTTTTTAGTGGGTCTATGCGTCCACTTTTTGCTAGTCCTAGGTTTTCGATTTCTATCATTCGTGCTCTAAATGTGCCGTCGCTTATTGTGAGTTCGTTTTGTCTCATAAAGTCTTTTGCGTCTTTCCATTTTCCTTTATCCATGTATAGTAGTAGTAAACAGTCGATTGCGTGGTCTTTTTCTAGGACTGTTTTTATTGCTGATAGTTTGGGGTTTTTTAGGACACGTTTTGCTTTTTCTTCTACTTCTGTGTTATTCACGTTTTTCCTTTCCTATTTTTTTATGTATGGTTGTTATGTATTAGTGTTTCTTTACTTAAATGCTGTATTGCTGTTCATGATACATATCTGGAGACGCCCTATTGAATAAAAACGTGTCGCTACACCAAACATGAAGACACAAACAACAATACACACGAAATATTAACAAATAACACAAAAAACACCCAACAAACAAACAAACAAACAAAAACCCACAACAACAAACCACAACACCCAACACCCTTTTATAACAACCCAAACATACCATTAACACAAGGCAAAAACAATGACAAACAACACCACATACGAAATACCCACATGGAACCAAATCTACAAAATGCTACTACAACAAGCACAAAAAATCCAAAAAACCCCCTACCAACCAGACATCATAATCGGCATAGCCCAAGGCGGCACAATACCAACACGCATACTAACCGACCTCCTAAACACCAAAAAAACCACAACAATAACCATAAAATCCTACACAAACATCGCCCAACCCAACACACAACCCACACTCACACACCCACTAACCATCCCCATAAACAACAAAAAAATCCTCCTAATCGACGACATCACAGACACAGGACAAACCCTAAAAACAGCCAAACAACACCTCACCAAAAAAGGCGCAACAGAAACAAAAACTGCAACACTATACACCAAACCAACAACCCAAACCACACCCGACTACACCGAAAAAACAACAAAAAACTGGATAATATTCCCATGGGAAATCAAAGAAACCATACAAAACATACTCCAAACAACAAACAACAAACAACAAACAACAAACAACGAACTCGCCAAACTAATAAAAGCAGGACTACCCAAACAACTCCTAAAACAAATACTCAAAACCCTACCGGAGAAACCCCAAAATGACCCTACACACCTTTAAAGAACACAACTACTACGCCGAAATAACAGGATACACCAACATCTGCTCCAAACAAGCAATAACATACCTCAAAAACAACAGAAAAACAACAAAACAAAACACCGAAATCCAATTCTACAACTCAAACCTAATCGCCACACCAAACCACCTCTACTTTGCCATTCTAAACTCCCTCCACGCATTCAAAAACCACACAAACATCTCAAAAAGCATAGCAATGGAAAACCTACTTTACGCTTCCACACAACACCAAATACAAGAAGCAATACAAACCATCGGCCTAAAACCCAACATGACTAAAATGGCTGTAACAATAACCGGCAAAAACCCTCAACACATCCAAACCGCTCTAAACGATTTATCTACACATCTACAAACTGAACCCAACGATACCGTACTAGACTTAACACCAAAAAAAAATAGCCAAATCAAACAAACCTTCAACATAACTCCAACAATGATTAAAACAATAACAAAAAACAAAAAAAACAATACAGCACTTACAGACCTAATAATTGAAAAAATGGCTGTATTAACCACAAAAATTTAAAGCATCTTTTCTTTCATAACCGATATAATCTCAACCGGTTTAATCAACGAAATCCCCGTTAAAGTACCCATAATCTCGATAAGCACAATTTTATCCGGATTTTCCATATCTGCTTTTTGCCCAATTCCAGAAGCCACCGCAGAAATAATATCTGACGAATGAAGCATAGTACACCGTTTCTCAACCGTAATACGATAAGTTTCATCCCTCATTATACGCGTTGCAAGTTCCAACGACACATTCTTTATCGTCTCCAAATCTGTTGGTACAACACGCTCAATAGGTATAATACGTAACGCAAAACGAAACTCATACGGACGCTCTCTAAGTACATTACGCAGCTTATCTACGGCCACATAAGGATCTAAACTGGTTTTGGCAACAATAATGCCGCGCACACCAGTTTTAACCGCCTCCGCCTCCTTATCATCAAGATAATTTTTTAATAGAAACAGAATTTCATTAATCATAGCACGTTCATTACCACGAACTGTTGAAACCAATATGTTAAAGTCTCTAAGCATAAACAACCCAATGAAAAACAGTTCAAACCTCAACATTTATAATACTATTTCTATGTTACGCAAAAGACTAACAATCAATTTTTACAAAAATCGTATTTCTCATTATATTGTTAGCTGTATTCAGTAACGCTTCAACAACGTACACAAATGAGAAATCATAAAGTCATTTTCCGCATAAACCATATTTTCTTAGAAGACGTTTTTTGTTTAGGCCTGTGAAGGCTGTGTGGGAGAGTTTTTCCTTGCTTGCAATAGGTCTTATTTTGTCACTGGCGTATTTTTATTTGTTTTGTTTTACTTATTTTGTTTGACGCTGTTTGTGTTATTGTTTTTGTATTGATAGTATGTGTTATGTTGTTTTGTTGCGTGTTTGTTTTTGGGTTTTTCTTGTAGCGTATATTGGTTTTGTTGTGTTTTTGGGGTTTTTGTTGTTTGTAAACGGTTTGTTTAATGTTCATGCGTTATACGTGGGGGAGTTACGTTATGATGGGTAAAGAACCGACTCCAACATATGAGGAAATGAAGCGTATGTGGGGAGAAAATTGTGAAAAAGAATACGCTATGAATATTCGCAACGCCAAAATAGCAGAGCTTGTAGAATTACTGTTAGCTCTTGGATTAGAGCAGCAAGCACGACTACAGTTGCTTATCGACCGCCTCATTGATAACGAAGAAATGTAAGGAGCGGTTTGAAGTTTTGTGCGGCTTGAAAAGGATGAGTCTGAAAGGGCAGGGTCTAAAGCGGCATTTGTGCCGCTTTGCGGCGACGCGCTCCACACCGCATATAAATCGCTCCGCCTTCGGCTTCGAGGGATAGCCTCAAAAATCAAGCTCATTTGCGGTTTTCGTTGGCATTAACCGCCTCACCCGATACTTTGTACTCCCGCCCTTTCGGGTCGGGTTCGGCGGCTTGTGCCTTCGTTTTTCCTGCTATTTGGTTGATTTTTGCGCTTTATTAAGCGGCTGTATCGTCACCGCCCCTGCACAAAAAAGGAATGCGCATGTGAGAGGTGCTTTATTCCTTGTCTTTATCATCTTTATCTTCAATTACATCCGTTAAAAGCCGCGAAAAATCAACTGCTTTCTTTGAAGTTATAACAGGTTCGCCTGTTTGCGCCTCAATTTCTTTACGGGCATTTCCCGCAACATTGCCGCCACGTTTCGCAACTTGCTTATTTTCCTCAAAAGTTTGCGGTTTTTCTTTTTTTGAAAGCGTGGTTGTAGTGACTTCTGCAAGCTGATTAAGCGTTAATTCCAAAAGTGACATGTTATCGCGGAGATTTTCCTTTTTCAAGCCTTTGAAAGTTTTGTATTGTCGCGTAGTCATGCCACTCCACGCCTTTGAAATCTCATCCGTCAGTATGGCGTATTCTTTACCCTCTTTAACTCCTCGCGTATCCCACTCCGACGTTAATTCGTTTCTTACCTGAAGTGTTAGAATTCTTTGATTAATCCATTCTTTCGAGTAACCTTTTCTTAAATATGTAGCAAACGCGCGGTCTATAGCTAAGTAGAGTAGGCAGGTGTCGCCTTACCGCATTTCTACGACAGGTCTACACAAACCCCTCTCAGAACCGGACTTACACGTTACCGCGTATCCGGCTCCCCC
>JGI24702J35022_10001050_pt1 | contig 17280 bp, 7 predicted proteins | sample TergutTh196P4_FD_35022 | JGI IMG/M metagenome (IMG submission 35022)
TCAGCCGTTAGGAACATTGCAGCAACAAACGGCGGCATTGCGGGGATCGTTTCCCTTGATATCAGCATTAACTGGCTTGTGGAGTATGTCAGCTCGCTGGCGCTGGCAGACGACGGCTACGGTATCTTGCTCAGCCAAAACCTGACCCTAATGGCCTACCCGGACAAGAAATACCTTGGCAGCCAGCTTCAGGAACTTGGCGGCGCTTACGAAGACATTGCCAGGTCGCTGCGGAACAAAGAGGACGTGTTTGCCCGCCGGATAAGGGAATTGGAAGGCGGCTCCGCTATCGTTTTTTTTAAGCCGCTTTTTAACGGCTGGTATGTGGGAATCGTAACCCCGTATTCCCAGTTTTATCAGGATCTGAACACATCCGCCCAGATTCTGGCCCTGCTGGGGCTTGTCCTTTCCCTGTCGCTTTGCTTCATTCTGCTCCGTCTGTCATCGGCAAAAATGCGGGCCGACGAGGAAAGCAAATCCAAGTCGTCGTTCCTTGCAAACATGAGCCATGAAATCCGCACGCCCATGAACGCCATTACAGGCATGGCGGAACTCCTTTTACGGGGGGAACTCTCCGACGAAGCCCGCAGTTACGCGCAGGACATTAAGCAGGCTGGTAACAACCTCATATCGATTATAAATGACATTCTGGATTTTTCCAAAATTGAAGCGGGCAGGCTTGATATTGTCCCCGCAAAATATAAGCTTTCATCCTTGATAAATGACACGGTCAATATAATTCGAATGCGGCTGGAAGATAAGCCGATACGCTTCTTTACCAATATAGACGGAAGCATCCCCAACAACCTTATAGGGGATGTGGTGCGGCTCAGGCAGATCCTTCTTAACCTCCTTTCCAATGCGGTAAAATACTCGGAAAAAGGTCATATTGGTTTGTTCATCATTGTGGAAAAGAGGGACGCTGCCCAGGTCTGGCTTAGAATCACAGTTGAGGACACAGGCAGGGGTATTAAGCCGGAAGACCAGGAAAAACTCTTCTCTGAGTTTACCCAGGTTGACGCTTTAAAAAACCGCGGCATCGAGGGGACGGGCCTTGGACTCGCTATAACAAGGCGCCTCTGCAATGCCATGGGCGGGGACATCACTGTAAAAAGCGAATATGGTTGCGGCAGCACGTTCACGGCGACAATTATCCAGGGTATTGATTCAGACGCTCCCTTTGCCTTCGTTGCTGAACCGGGGCAAAAGAAAGTGCTTGTTTATGAAGGCCGTCCAGTCTATGCCAAATCGTTGTGCTGGACGCTGGAAAATTTGTTGGTTCCGCATTCCCTCGTAACAAAGCATGAAGATTTTATTGCGGCATTGAACCGTGAAGAATGGACCACCGTGTTTGCCGGTTACAGCCAGCATTCGGAAATAAAACCGCTTATGGAAAAACCTGACGAGGATTTCTTTGGCGGCAAAAAACCGCAGTTGGCCCTTATTGTTAAATGGGGTACGGAATCCTACATCCCAAATGTGCGTTTCTTGTTCCTGCCTATACACTCGCTGTCTGTCGCAAACATTATTAGCGGCATGGTGGACAGCAAAACCGGCGGCGAAATTCCGGAACTCATCGGTGCTGTCCGCTTTACCCTAAATCAGGTGCGGATCCTTGTGGTAGATGACATTGCAACAAACCTTAAAGTGGCAGAAGGCCTTCTTGCGCCCTACGGGGCCTTGGTAGACACCTGCTTGGGCGGAGCGGAAGCCGTTGACCTCGTTGAGCAATCCAATTACGATATTGTGTTTATGGATCACATGATGCCAGGGATAGACGGCATCGAGGCAACCTCGCTCATCCGCGCCTGGGAACAGGAGCAGCAGGAAAACAGACCAGGCCATTCCGACAGGCAAATTCCGATTGTCGCCTTGACTGCCAATGCCGTCATGGGGATGAGGGAAATGTTCATCAAAGAAGGTTTTAACGATTTCCTGGCGAAACCCATTGAAGTAGCCAAGCTTGACGACATCCTTGACCGCTGGATACCGGAAGAAAAAAAGGAACAAGGCATAACAAATGAAAAATTAAGAATGAAGAATGAAGAATGGGAGAAAGACACTGATCCCCGTTCACCGCTTACAATCCCCGGCCTTGATGTTCAGCGTGGCATAACCATGACCGGCGGGACCGTGGAGCTTTACCGTGAAGTCCTTGCCCTCTTCTGCAAGGATACTGAGGAGCGCCTGCCTTTGCTCAGGGCTTTGCAGGGAAGGGAAGAAGGCGAGGCTGCGGAACTGTCCAGGTTTATTACGCAGGTCCATGCCCTTAAAAGCGCGTCCGCCTCAATCGGCGCAGCAGAATTATCCGCCGGTGCCGCAGGGCTTGAAGACGCCGGCAGATCCGGGGACTTGGTTTTTATCAGGGAAAACTTAGGCAACTTTGCAGAAAAGCTTGCAGCATTAATTAGGAACATCCAAACCGCCCTTGAACCAAATGAAAAATTAAAAATTAAAAGTGAAGAAATAATAAATGAAGAATTAATAAATGAAGAAAATTTGGGGCTTCTCTTTTCCAGCCTGGAAACCGCTTTAAAATCCCAAAACGCCCCTGACATCGACCGCCTTTTGGAAGAGCTCGGACAAAAACCAATGGATGCAGGCACCAGCGAAGCCCTGGACAAAATCTCCGACCATGTGCTTATGGCAGAGTTCGAAAACGCTTTGGAAATTCTGGGCAGCTTGCTCGAAACAGGTGGCAAAGAGCATGATAAATAAAACACCCCTTCCGTTTTTGCTTGTTTTTGCAGCCATTTTTATGTCCATCCTGAACAGTTGTTCCCAAAAACCGCAGCAGCAGGACTACATTACCATTGGGGCACTTTTTCCTCTTACGGGCGAATCTTCGGACGAGGGACTCCGGGCGCTTAACGGTTTGCAGATTGCCAAAGAAGAGGTCAATGCAAACGGAGGCGTTTTGGGGAAAAAGCTGGACATAATTGTGCTGAACGACAAGGGGGATGAAGAATATATCGTACAGCAGTATCATAAGCTGAAGGAGAGGGGTGTAGTTGCCATTGTCGGTTCGAGCTATAGCAGTCCGACCCTTGCGCTTGCAATCGAGGCTGAAAAAGACGGCATTCCGGTCATTTCGCCCACGGCTTCCAACCCCAATATAACGATGGGCCGCAGGAATGTTTTCCGCACCATTTTTCTCGATGATTACCAGGCCGAGGCAATGGCATATTTTGCGTATAACTCGCTGAACGCAAAAACGGCGGTTGTTTTTAGCAATGAAAACAGCGAAAGCTTCAGGCAGATCGCCGGGTTTTTTGCCAAATCATTTTCGGCCCTGGGCGGGCAGGTAACAAGTATTGAACCGTATTATGCCGAGGACGATTTTGCTTTTCTTTTGAGGAAACACGCTGTCAATCCCCCGGACGTAATTTTTTGCCCTGACGATTATATCCCCGCCGCAAAACTGGTCAATACCGCCTACGAGGCCGGCCTTACCAATACCAGCATATTGGGTTCCGATGCCTGGGACGGTATCCTGACCTACATATACCACACCGAGGCCATGGAAAACGCCTATTATACCGCACCTTTTATGTTCGATGATGAAACCCGGAATGTGATGCTTTTTGTCAGAAATTACTTTGATTCCTTTTCCCAAATGCCCCTGACCGGGAACGCCACCGGCTACACCTGCGTTTACATATTGGCGGAGGCGATTGAAAAAGCCGGAAACACAAATTGGGATGATATTGTTTCCGCCATAAAGGCCAATGAATTTGATACATTAATGGGCCGCATAAAATTTGACGACAACAACAACCCTCGCACCAATGTGTATATCATTCAGATAAGAGGCGGGGTATATTCCACTTGCGCTAAATTGAGTTTGTGATGGAAATAACAATGCTGCGAAAATTCCGGATTAGGACAAGATTATTACTTTCATTTTTCATTGCTGCTTTTTTTACACTTATTGTTGGGCTAGCAGGTTTTGTGGGCCTTACATCATTGAGCACTTCGGCTTTTAGAACCATACACAATGTCACCATTTTGAATGACATATACGATTACAATACTTATGTTGATGCAGGTATATACAACCTCCTTTACATTAGCGACACCGATCTCCGCCATTACGTTGTGCAGACAACAAAAGAACACACGGAAAATTTTCTTGCCCGTCTTAAAGATTATCTTGATTTGCAGGACGATTTCAGCGATGTCTTTACGCCCGGGGAAATGCAGAATATGGCCAATATCCTCGAGCTGTATGAAGAGACTTACATTCCGGTTTTAAATGAGATTTTTGATCTGGTGGAACAAGGACGCCTGGAGGAAGCAATAACCGTTTCTGCCAACCGCCGCGATCCGATTTCCACTTCAATTGTATACTATATTAATGTGGGGTTTACCAAAAACCTGGCGCAGTCCGAAGTTATAAGCGCAAGAAACAACGAGAACGCCTCGTTTGGCGCGTACTTGATGCTGGCCCTTGTTTTCTTGTCACTGATTGTATCGGTGATACTGGCGCTTACCGTCACGAGGTCCATCGCCGTCCCGCTGTCGGCCCTGGGCGAGGCGGCGGAGAAAGTGGTTAAGGGGGAACTAAATGTTCTTTTCGAACAATCGCAAAGCAGCGACGAGATTGCGCGCCTGTCGCTAAGGCTGCAGGAGACCATGCAGCACCTGAACCAGGTTCAGCAGTTGAAACTGGAAGCCATGGAGGCCAGGCATGAAAAGGAAAAAGCGGAAGCCGCCTCCAAGTCGAAAGGCGACTTTCTTGCAAGGATGAGCCACGAGATACGCACACCCATGAACGCGATAACCGGGATGGCGGAGCTTGCACTGAGGGATGAAATGCCTAATGCCGCAAGGGAGCATATTCTGACGATTAAGCAGGCGGGTGCGAACCTTTTGTCAATAATCAACAACATCCTGGATTTTTCAAAAATTGAAAGCGGAAACCTGGAAATTTTCCCTGCGGATTACCTGTTCTCCTCTTTACTGAATGACGTTATCAGCATTATCAGGATGAGGGTAATAGACTCGCAGATAAATTTTGTTGTTAATGTAGACAGTAACATTCCCAATGCGCTCATCGGGGATGAAACAAGAATCCGGCAGGTATTGCTGAATATTTTATCCAATGCCGTCAAATTTACCGAAAAGGGTTTTGTTTCCCTTGTTGTTACCGGAGTAATAAAGGATGGCGCTGTTGTTCTAAGCATAGAAGTTGCAGACAGCGGCAAAGGCATAAAAAAGGAAAATATCAAAAAACTGTTCAGCGAATTTATTCAGATAGATATGACAAGCAACGTCGGTATTGAAGGGACAGGTCTGGGGCTTGCCATAAGCAAAAGCATTGTTAAAGCAATGGATGGAAGTATTTCCGTAGAATCGGAATTCGGAGTCGGCAGCATATTTACAGTTACGCTGCCGCAAAGGATCCGCGACGGCAAGAAGCTAGCATCGGTAAACGATCCGGGCAATAAGCGCGTCCTTGTTTACGAATGCCGTGAAATATACACAAATTCCATTGTTTGTACAGTTGACAATTTGGGCGTTGACTGCATCGTTGTTACGACAGACGAAGATTTCTATAAAGAATTGGCCAGGGATGATTATTCGTTTGTTTTTATTGCATCCAATTTGTATGAAAGGGTCAGGAAGGCATTTTCTGGGCTTAAACCGGATGTCAAGATTGTCCTGCTTACCGAGTTTGGCGAAGCTGCCGCAGACAATAATCTATACATACTTTCCATGCCCGTGTATTCCATACCTGTCGCAAATGTCCTTAACGGGGTCTCAACCGCTTCTACGTTTGTTACAAACAAAGAAGCGCCGGTAAGGTTCATCGCACCGGCAGCCAGGGTTATGGTTGTCGATGATATATATACAAATCTAAAAGTAGCCGAAGGCCTGTTGCTGCCATATAAAATGCAGGTCGAGCTATGCATCAGCGGTCAGGCGGCAATAGACGCGATAAAGTCAAAAACCTACGATTTGGTGTTCATGGATCATATGATGCCGGATATGGACGGCATCGAGACAACCACTGTAATTAGGGATTTTGAAACGGAACAGGCTGCATCCGGGCGAATTCCCATAGTGGCACTGACAGCCAACGTTGTTTCCGGTATGAAGGAAATGTTCATCGAAAAGGGCTTTGACGATTTTCTTGCCAAGCCCATAGACATCTCCAAACTTGACGAAATACTCGATCGCTGGATACCGAGGGAGAAAAGGGAAAGTGAAAAATTAAAAATCAAAAATGAAAAATTAGAAGAGGGAAAAGGGAGAAGTGAACTGCCCATTATCACCGGGGTGGACGTGAAAAAAGGGATCGCCATGACCGGCGGCACAATGGGGCTTTACCGCCAAGTCCTGGCCCTTTTCTGTAAGGACGCCGAGGAGCGCCTGCCTTTGCTTAAGGCTGTGTTAGGCGCAAAAGAGCCTTCGGGCGCGGAGTTGTCCGTGTTTACCACCCAGGTTCACGCCCTTAAAAGCGCATCAGCCTCAATAGGTGCGGCAGAATTATCCGCCGGTGCCGCAGGGCTTGAAGAAGCCGGCAGATCCACTGACATGGCTTTTATCCGGGAAAACCTCCCCGCCTTTGTGGAACATCTTGCGGAATTGGTAAAGAGTATCGGCATTGCCCTGCAAGAGCCTTCGATTCCCCAGTCCCCAGTCCCTAGTCCCAACTCCCAACTCCCAACCCCCCGGTCCCTTTTTAATGAACTTGCAACAGCTTTAGAATCCCAGAACGCTTCTGAAATCGACCGCGTTTTGGAAGAGCTGAGTCAAAAACAGTTGGATCCAAAAACGAAAGAAGCCCTGGAAAAAATATCCGACCATGTGCTTATGGCGGAACATGAGAATGCCCTGGAAATAATTATGGAGATTATTCAAAAATGATAGCCAAAGAAAGATCGCTTTTATCTAAATACCTCATTCTCGCTTTCTATTTAGTTACCATGATGGTAATAGTATTCTATGAATGGACTGCGCAAAATAACATACGCTTTGGCAGTGGCGGGCCTCTTTACCGAAACCTGATGGAATGCCCTGCCTATGTCAGGCGGGGTTTTGATCCGGCTGACATCCGCAAAGTCCCACCTGAAAATTCGGCTGAATGGGCACGCTTTCAGTCTCCCCCGCTTCAAATTATGAAGTCGCCATTGCAAAATTTGCCAAAGTCAAAATTTCTTTCGCCGTTGGAGGTTATGCCTGAAGAATTCACGATAATCATCCCCATTGAAATGGACAGCAGGGCAATGGAGTTTATTTACGGCGATGTTTCGGTGATACCAGGGGTTTACCTTGCTTCCATCGGGGAAAACTGGGAAATATACTTAAACGGAAAACTGATACGCTCGGAGATGCACCTTTATGAGACAGGCTGGATAAAAACCCGGCGGACTTTGCGCGATGTGTACTTTCCGCTGGACAGCAACCTCCTGCAAGGCGGAACCAATGTCCTGGCCTTTAGGATTGTTGGGGATCCTTCGTATGCCCTTACCGGGTTTTTCTATTCAATGCCCTATTACTTTGAAGATTATGGGGTTATTGAAAGACGGCAGCAAAACTATCTGCTTGTAATTTTTTCCGGCATTTTCGGGTTTATCGGCATCTATTATCTCCTGCTTTTCTTTTCAGTCAGGCGAAAGGAGGAGGTTTACAACCTTTTCTACAGTATATTCTCAATCCTATTGTGTATTTATTCCGTTATGCGGCATAACCTGGCTTATCATCTATTTACCAATTCCGATATAAGGCAGAACATGGAGTATTTCTCCCTTATGGTTCTGATGGCCGCATTCGGTTTGTTTATCGAAACTTTGGGTAGGGGGAGGGCAACAAAGGTAACCTTAAGTTACACGGTTTTTTTCCTTGCCCTTGGCCTAAGCCAATTTTTCTTTAGCCCCCGTTATAGCGACAATGTAATGCAGATATGGGAGTACACTATAATATTTTATTATTCCTATGTTTTCTTTTACGATGTAATTTATTTTTATTTTTGGGACAAGAAGGGACCGAGCAAAAGCGGTTCTGGCAAGTCTACTGACGCAATTATCTTTAACGTCCTTATCGGCACCCTTGCAGTTTACATTTGTGGGCTTTATGAGATATTGAATTCGATATTCTTCCTAAACTCCGTTACGCTTTTTATATACAGCACTTTCGTGGTACAGATAGGAATGGCCTTTACCCTTTCCCAGCGGTTCACCGGAATGTATAAAAGACTGGAGCAGTCCAACCTGATGCTGGAAGTTGCTGTCCATGATCGGACACAGGAACTGGAAAAACAGACAGAAATAGCCATTCAGGCTTCAAGGGCCAAAAGCCAGTTTCTGGCTACAATGAGCCACGAGATCCGAACCCCGATGAACGCGGTAATCGGCCTTTCCGAAATCGTGCTTCACCGTGGCCAATTGCCCTCTGACAGCAAGAACGACATCCAGCAGATCCACCAGTCGGGATCATCCCTGCTTGGGATAATAAACGATATTCTTGATATTTCTAAAATTGAGGCCGGAAGCTTTGAGCTTGTTCCTTCCGAATACGATACGGCTTCTTTAATCAATGACACTGTTAACCTTAACCTGGTGCGCATTGCGGATAAACCCATCGCCTTTGTCCTGGAAATTGAAGGGGATTTCCCACGGAAGCTTTTAGGCGATGAACTAAGGGTAAGGCAGATACTGAACAACATTATTTCAAATGCGGTTAAGTACACACGGGAAGGGAAAGTAACCCTCTGTGTTGAATGGGACAAAGTACCGCATATGGAAACAGTGCAGGAAGCGGAACTTCGCTTTACCGTGTGTGACACAGGGATTGGTATACGCCAGGAGGATATGGGAAAGCTGTTTTCGGAGTATTCCCAGCTCGACACAATGGCAAACCGAAAGATCGAAGGGACGGGTCTTGGCCTTGCCGTTACAAAGAAACTTTTGGAAATGATGGGCGGCACAATTGCAGTGGAAAGCGAATACCGCAAAGGGTCGGTTTTTACCGTGACGCTTTTGCAGGGTATTGTGGACTCAACCGGCATAGGGGAAGAAACCGCCAATAGGCTCAAAGGTTTTCAATATGTGAGCCCCGTAATGGAAAAAGGAATTGACTACTCCTGGATGCCTTACGGAAAGGTGCTGGTTGTGGATGATATGCCGGTGAACCTGCAGGTGGCCAAGGGCCTCCTTGAGCCTTATGGCCTTGTGATTGACACAGCTTTATCCGGGGCAGAGGCAATAGAGAAGGTTGGCCGGATAGATGCCTCTTATGACATCATATTCATGGATCATATGATGCCTGGCATGGACGGCATCCAGGCGGTAGGGCTTATCCGCAACGAGATAGGCGGTGAATACTGCCGGAACGTCCCGATAATAGCGCTTACGGCCAACGCGCTTGCCGGGAACATGGAGATGTTTTTGTCTAAAGGCTTTAACGGCTACATCTCAAAGCCGATAGACATTGCCCAGCTTGACGAAACCCTGAACAAATTTATACGGGACAAGGTAAAAGATAAAAGAGAAAAGAGCGAAGATGAGAAAGAAAACGGAACGGCTAACGACTCCCCGCCTCCTGCCCTCCAGTCCCCAGTCCCCAGTCCCTATTCCCTACTTTCTATTCCCGGAGTTGACGTGCAGCGCGGCATCGCCCTGACCGGCGGGAAAGAGGATGGCTACCTTGAAGTGCTTGCAATTTTCTGCGTGGACGTTGAAGAGCGCCTGCCCCTGCTTGGGGCTGTGCCGGATGCAGGTGCCATGCCCCGTTTTATTACCTATGCACATGCGATCAAAAGCGCCTCCGCTTCAATCGGGGCATTGGAGCTGTCCAAGGAGGCCGCAGGGCTTGAAGCTGCAGGCAGATCCGGCGATTTGGCATTCATAAGGGAAAACCTTCCCGGCTTTGCGCTGCAATGCGGGGAACTAGTAAATGACATCCGAACCGCCCTAAAGAAAAGTGAAGAATTAAGAATTAAGAATGAAGAATTAGGGGAAATTGCCTCTCGGTCATCAGATTCTACTCCCAACCCCCAACTCCCAACTCCCTATTCCCTTTTTAACGAACTTGCAGCTGCGCTTAAATCCGAGGCAGCAGCCGAGATAAGCCGGACTCTCAAGAAACTTAAGAAAGAGCCACTTGATTCAAAAGTGAAAGAGACACTGGAGCAGGTTTCCGACCAGGTGCTTATGGCCGAGTACGGCAAGGCGCTGGAAATTGTAACGAAATTGATTGACCCTGACATGAAAGGAGTTTAATTGTGGAGCAGCTGCGAAGAATGCTTACAGACAAAATAAATTTTGTGTCCATCCTCTTTTTCATGTCGGCGACTTTGATGCTGATGGTTACAATAGTGGTTTCAATTTACATAAGCCGCATGGACAACGCCGTGGAAGTTATCACAAAAGACCACCTTTTGGCTGCGGCCAGGGCGGCTTCCACCTTCCTAACTGCGGAGGAGCTGGATCTGTTCCACAGTGAAGACGACATGGAAAGGCCCGAATGGGAGCTTACAAAATCCCGCCTACGGCAGTTCGCCGAAGATTACCATGTGCTTTTTGTGTACTATTGGCGGGATTGCGCCGACGGAAGGATCCAGTACATCATAGACAACGATGATGACGAAGAAGAAATGGCCACGCCGGAAATGTTTTTCGATCTGGACAGCGATCCCATAACTGCGGAGGTTGTGCCGATTGTCATGGCCGGGGAAGCCTGGACATCCGATCTTGGTGCCTACACCGCATCCTGGGATGGCCTTATATCGGGCATAGCCCCGGTTTTTGATTCCGCCGGTTCGGTATACTGTGCTGCCGGCGTGGATCTAAGCGATGAAATTATCCTTACACGGCGGCACAATATCAGGATCCTCCGTATTGTGCTGCTTTGCTCGCTGTTTCTTTCGATACTTTCGGCGAACCTGAGTGTGCGTTCCTACCGCAAGAAGGCCAGGCAAAGTGAAAACGCCAATCAGGCGAAAAGCCGCTTCCTGTCCATAATGAGCCATGAGATACGGACGCCCCTTAACGCAATCATAGGCATGGGCGAACTGGCCCTGCGTTCCGACAGTATCCCCATAATGGCCGAATATGCCAGGGAAATTAAACAGGCCGGCGTAACCCTCCTTTCGCTGATTAATGACATTCTCGATTTTTCGAAGATAGAAGCGGGAAAGCTCGAAATCGTACCTGTCCCCTACAATTTGCCCGTTATGGTCAACGACGTAGTCAATATCATCAGGATGCGCATAAGCGAGAAGCCAATCCGCTTCTTTGTCAACATCGATCCAGAATTGCCGCCAATACTTTCCGGTGATGAGATGAGGCTCCGTCAGATCCTGCTCAACCTCCTGGGCAACGCGGTAAAATACACGGAGCAGGGGCAAATCAGTCTTTCCATCAGGAAAGAAACCGTCGTAAAGGAAAATAAAATCTGCCTCATTGTTGATGTAAGCGATTCAGGCATTGGTATTAAGCAGGAGGACAAGGTTAGGCTCTTCACGGAATTCACGCAGTTTGATACGCAGAAAAACCGGGGCATCGAAGGTACTGGCCTTGGGCTGGCAATCACTAAAAGGCTCTGCATGGCAATGGGGGGCGACCTCTTGGTTTCAAGTGTTTATGGCGAAGGCAGTACCTTCACCGCCCTCATCCCCCAGACCATAGAAGCATTTGTTGCCTTGCCCGAAGATGCCGGTAGCAGCCTGAAAACCGTGGATAATTCAGCCGGCCTAAATTTCACGGCCCCATCGGCGCGGCTTTTGGTCGTGGATGACATTGCAGTTAACCTGCGGGTGGCGCAGGGCCTTTTGGCACCATACAAGGCCGTTGTTGATATCTGCCTGACAGGGGCCGAGGCTTTGATGTACATCAAGCAAAATTCATACGACCTTATTTTCATGGATCACCTGATGCCGGAAATGGACGGTGTTGAAGCAGTTTCGCTCATCCGGGCATGGGAAAAAGAACAAACAGAAACCAGGCAAAAACAAGTTCCCATAGTGGCATTAACAGCCGATGCAGTTTCGGGAATGCGGGAAATGTTTTTGAAAAAGGGATTCAACGATTACCTTTCAAAACCCATCGAAGTGGCAAGGCTGGACGAAATCATGGGAAAATGGATACCGCAAGAGAAAAGGGAAGCGAATGAAGAATTAAGAATTAAAAATGGAAAAATAAAAAGTGGGAATGGGGAAGCTTATTCCGATACTTCTCTTTCTTCTTCATTTTTCATTATTAATTTTTCATTTCCTTGCATTCCCGGAGTGGACGTGCAAAAAGGAATTGACGGGACCGGAGGCAAGTTAGAGCTTTACCATGATGTCCTGGCCATTTTCCGCAAAGACGTGCTGGAACGCCTGCCCCTGCTGCAGACTCCGCCGGATTCTGGCACGCTGCCCGGCTTTATTACCCAGGTTCACGCCCTCAAAAGCGCATCTGCCTCCATCGGCGCAGCGGATGTTTCGGCTATGGCCGCAGAGCTTGAGACAGCAGGCAGGTCCGGGGATTTGGCATTGATCGGGAAAAACTTAAGCGTTTTTACCGGGAAACTTTCGGAGCTCCTTAGTGGGATAAAGGCCTGGGAAGCATCCGTCAAGGAAAATAAACTGAAAGCGGAAGGGCTTCCAGACACTGGAACGCCGGATCTTTCTGCGGCGTTGCCTTTGCTGCGGGAATTATCGGCATCGCTAAAATCTAAAAACGCCCCCGAAATAAACCGTGCCTTGAAAAGGATCAAGGATTTATCCAGCCAACATCAGTTGGATTCAAAAACCAAAGATGCCCTGGAACAGATTTCCGATGAGGTACTGATTGCCGAATACGAGGCTGCCATGGAAATCGCCCAAGAGCTGGAGGTGTACTGCGAGCGTAATGGGTAAATACCTGGGGCCCCGAAATTGGCAGTTGCAAAAACTGTGATGAACCCATAGAATGGGAACTGGAAAATGCTTATGGGACTAATTTAAATGGATAATTCGTTTCCTCCCATTAATGGCGTTGATACCTCGAAAGGCATCGCGATGACAGGCGGCACTGTCGAAGGGTACCGCCAGGTGCTTTCCATGTTCCGCAAGGACGCTGATGAACGCCTGCAAAAGCTGAGGTTTTTCCTTTACGAAGGTTTGAGCGCAGGGAAAGGCAAGTTTCCCGAAAAACACCTTTCATCACTTTCCACCCAAATACAGGCGTTAAAAAGCGCGTCTGCTACAATTGGGGCAGCGGATGTTTCCGATGAAGCAGCCAGGCTTGATGCCGCAGTTAAAAACAAGGATGTCGTCTTTTTATATGAAAACCTCCCGGTTTTTATTGAATTGCTCGCAGAACTGGTAAAAAATACCCGCGCCGCCATTGAACCAAAGCCAATGGAGAATACGGCAAAGCCCTCCGGAGGGACTTTCTTAAAGCAGTTGTTTTTAAGGCAAAAACCCGACACAACAGCTGCCAAAACCGATCTTTCCGGGTATCTTCCTGTTTTCAACAAACTCAGAGATGCCATTGGTTCGCAGAACCTTTCCGATATTGACCAGATAATCAATGAGCTAGGCCAAATGCCTTTCGATGCAAAAATAAAAGAAACCCTGGAGCATATTTCCGACGAGGTATTGATGACTGAATTTGACAGCGCGATAAAAACCATTGACACGTTGATATCAGGGGATAAATAAGGCAGGCTTAGGGTAAATTTATGGAAAGCAAGAAGAAACTAATAATGCTTGTGGACGACAATCCGGCAAATCTGCGGATTGGGAAAAACGTTTTGTCTGAAAAATACATAGTTGCAACCGCACCTTCTGCGGCAAAGCTTTTCAGCCTTTTGGAAAACAACCACCCTGACTTGATTCTCCTGGACATTGATATGCCGGGAATGGACGGTTATGGGACGATTGAAGCCCTCAAACTGAAACCGGAAGCAAAAGACATCCCGGTGGTCTTCCTTACGGGTATGGCAGATTCATGCGACGAAGAAAAGGGGCGCGCCCTGGGAGCGGTTGACTATGTCACGAAACCCTTTGATCCCCCGGCGCTAATAGACTGCATTGAAAAACACACATGATTTAAACCAATGCGGTAATAATATGCGCCTTATCCTGAAAAACTTTCGCCTTGTTGATGAAGAAAATGACTTTTGTGGCGCTTTGATTGCCGATGATGGGATAATCACCGCTTTGCTGCCAGAAGGGGCCTTTTCATGTGACGGTGAAGGCGCAGGTGTCATCGTCGATGGCAGTTGCCTCTCGTCCTCCGCTGTACCGCTCGTCCTGATGCCTGCCTTTGTCGACCTTCACGCCCATTTCCGCGACCCGGGCTCGTCCGAAAGCGGCCCGCTTCCTGCGGAATTGCCGTTTCCCTCGGAAATGATCGAGTCTGCCTCCCTTTCAGCCGCTGCCGGGGGCTTCGGTACGGTTGTCTGCATGGCAAATACCAAGCCGCCCATAGACAGCATCGAAAAAGCGGCAGCCCTGAAAAACCGTTCCGATGCCCTGGGCCTGATCGATCTTTATCCTGTTTTGTCCCTTACGAAAAACATGGAGGGAAGGGAGCTTTCTGATATATTTCTTCTATTAAATAATGACAATCGTAACAATGGCGGTCTTAAAAATGACGGCATCCCCCCCGGTGCTTACGTTCCCCTCATGCTTTCGGAGGACGGCAAAGACCTGGCCGACGACGGCCTCTTCCTTGCCGCCATGAAGGAGGCAAAGCGCATCGGCGTCCCCGTTTCCTGCCACTGCGATTTAGGCGGGGACGAAAACAACGCTGTGCGCCGGGTTATTGAGCTTGGGAAGAAAGCGGGCTGCCACATACACATCGCCCATGTGTCTACCGCTGCCGCGCTCGAAACAATCCGCCTGGCAAAGCCGGTAATCCCGGCGGGAAAATTCCCCTGCGCCACGGCAGCTCCTGCGGCGGAAGCAGGGTTCACCCTAAGCTGCGAGGCCATGCCCCACCACCTCTGCCTGACAGAAAAGGACGCCATCGCGCTTGGGGAAAAAACCTGGGGCAGGGTGAACCCGCCGCTGCGCCCTGAAGAAGACCGCCAGGCCCTTATCCAGGCAGTTGCAGACGGGACCGTGGACGCCATCGCCACGGATCACGCGCCGCACAGCGGGGCGGACAAGGAAGCCGGCGCACCGGGGTTTTCCGGTTTTGAAACCGCGTTCGCAGCTCTGTATACGGAACTCGTTAGGGGCGGTGCGGTCGTTGACCTCAAACGACTCTCTTCCCTCATGAGCGCGGGGCCTGCGAGGCTCCTGGGTTTTGGCCAAAAACGCGGCCGGATGCTTCCGGGCTTCAGGGCCGACCTGGTCATCGTTGACACCGAAACCCCCTGGACAGTTGACACGGAAGCTTTCAAGAGCAGGGGGAAAAATTCTCCGTTTATTGGCAGGGAGTTTTACGGAAAAATTTTAATGACCCTTCATTCTGGCAATATAGTGTATAATAAAAGGTAACAACTTTTTTGGAGGCCCCTATGGTACAGACGGATCCCTTTGTTAAAAAACTGGTGGATCGCTACGGCGAATGGTTCAACGAGGAAGACGAAGAGGGAAGCTTTTCTTCGCTTTTGGAAAGGGCCAGGATGACAAAAAAGCTCCATCCTTACAAGAGCCTTTTTTCCCCCATACAGATAAATAAAGTTACGGTGAAAAACCGCATCGTCATGGCGCCCATGGGGAATATTTCCATGTGCGAAGAGACGGGGCGGCCAAACGAAAAAATGCTCCAGTACTTTTACGAAAGGGCGCGAGGCGGTGCAGGGCTAATCACCACCGGCCTTATCCCCGTAAGCCACGGGCTGGACAATTCAATCACCGAACTGGGGGAATTATCTTACTTTCCCAGGATAGACCGTTCGCGCTCAGTTTTCGCGGGCTGGCGGGATCTGGCCCAGGGGGTGCACTCCTTTGGTTCGAAGATCTTTATCCAGCTCACGCCCGGTCTGGGCAGGGTCGGGAACCCGCAGTGCCTATTGACCATGCACAAGTTTCCCAATTCGGCGTCCTTTAACCCCAGCTTTTACATACCGCAGATTCCCTGCGCCCCCTTGAGTGCGCGGAGGCTTAAAAAGATTGTCCGCAACATGGGCCAGGCTGCGGCGGACGCCAAAACCGCAGGGCTCGACGGCGCATACCTCCACGGTCACGAGGGCTACCTCCTGGAGCAGATGACAAACGGCGCGTTCAACCGCCGCATATTAAGCAGGTATGCAAACAAGGAGGCCTTCGGTATCGACTGCGTCCTGGAGATGCGCGAACGCACCGGGCCTGATTTCCCAATCATGTACCGCATCGACCTCTCCCTTGCGCTTAACGAAACCTACGGCGAAGGGATGCTTGCCACGGGCTCGCTCAAGAAATTTACCAAGGGCCGGGTGGTAAGCGAGACCCTTTCTTTCATGCAGAACCTGGTCGCCGCCGGTGTGGACATCTTTGACGTTGACCTTGGCTGCTACGACAACTGGTGGCTCCCGCACCCGCCCTCGTCCATGCCGCCGGGCTGCTTCCTTGAAGTCTGCGCCCTAGTTAAGGAGCATTTCGCCAAACACAACGTTAGGTCCAACAAGGGGCTTCCCGTCCCTGTGGTGGCGGTGGGCAAGCTTGGTTATCCCGACCTCGCTGAATCCGTGCTGAGGGAAGGCAAGGCGGACATGGTGATGCTTGGTCGTCCGCTTCTTGCCGACCCGGAGTGGCCCAACAAAGCCTACGCCGGCAAGGTCGATGAGATCCGCCCCTGCATCGGCTGCCAGGAAGGCTGCATCAACGAATTCGTAGAAGGGGGGCACCCCCAGTGCGCGGTTAACCCCCGCAGCTCATTCGAGCACGTGTTCCCGGCGGCCCTTGCCCCGGTTCAAAAAAAGAAAAAAATAGCCGTTGTGGGCGCGGGCCCGGCCGGCATACACACGGCGATTATTGCGGCCCGCCGTGGCCATGCGGTAACGCTCTACGAAAAGGGGTCCAAGGTGGGCGGGAGGCTCCTTCCGGGGGCGGTGCCCAAGATCAAGTACGAAATTGAAAATTACCGCGCCTACCTGGAAGGGCTGCTTAAACGCGCGGTAAAGGAAACAAGCCTCAAGCTCAAAACAAAAACTGAAGCCGACATAAAAACCCTAAAAAGCCTGAAGCCCGATACGATAGTCTTTGCCCTGGGTACAAAGGACGCGAGGCTTCCCCTGCCTGGAATCGAAGACGCTGTCCAGGCGGTTGATCTGCTTATGAACCCCGCGCTTCTTGGGGACGCAAAAAAAGTCGTGGTCATTGGCGGCGGGGTGGTTGGCTGCGAAACCGCATACTGGCTCTACTACGAAAAGGGC
>JGI24702J35022_10001052_pt1 | contig 17274 bp, 14 predicted proteins | sample TergutTh196P4_FD_35022 | JGI IMG/M metagenome (IMG submission 35022)
CAAGGCTCTGGAGAAGGCCTGCGCCGATAACGGCATCCCTCTGATGCTGGTGACCACGCAGGACGGGAACAGCAACAGCCTGAAAGGCTGGATAGGCAATCTGTTCGGACTCGGCGACGAGAGCAGAGGGGACGGAATATGGACATACTGGGCCCAGTATAAGGACGGGAACTACAACCAGTTCACCCTCGGGTACTACACGGACGGCGGGAACTTCCAGATAACGAGGCTGACGTCCACCGAGGACGGCAGCGTGGTCCCCTACGTCAAGGGAGTTGCCATGGGGAGCGCCACACTGACTATGGGTACCGGCGATGTCTCCGCCCTCACGTACACCCTGAACCCCGCCAACGCATACTACACCGAAGTGAGCTGGACCTCCAGCAACCCGTCCGTGGCCACGGTCGACGGCACCGGGAAGGTGACCGCCCTGTCCGCGGGGACGTCCGTCATCACCGTCAAGACGAAGGACGGCGGATACACCGCGACCTGCACGGTGACGGTAGGCGGGGGGGCGACTACGCCCACTCCGCCGGGCGGAACCGATGTTTCCGTGACCGGAGTGGCCGTCGATAGGGCGACGGCATCGGTAACGGCGGGAGGGACCGTCCAGATCAACGCGGCCGTGTCTCCCGACAACGCGACGAACAAAGGCGTGACATGGTCGTCCTCGGACACGTCCGTGGCCACGGTCAGCGGCAACGGCCTGGTGACCGCGCTGAAAGCCGGGACGGCGGTGATAACCGTCAGGACCGGCGACGGCGGATACACCGCGATGTGCACGGTGACCGTGAAGGCATCCGCCGAGATAACCATAGACCCGGAGGTGACCGACACGGGCGCGGGCACCACCGCCACCGTGACCGACCGGCAGATGGACGATGCGAACGAACAGGCTAAGGACACCGACGGCGGCGCCACGCCGGTGCTGAGCATCGACGCCGAGTCCAAATCCTCCCGGACGTCCGGGAAGACCTCTGTCCTGGTACCCGCGGCGGGGCTCAAGGAGTTCGCCGCCGCAGGCGGGGAGGCCAAGATATCCACGTCCTCCGGCACCGTCGTCCTAGACAACAACGCTCTGAAGGAGATAACCAAGGCTCCCGGAGAGACCGTCGAGATAATCGTCGAGATAGTCGATGGTTCCGTGCTCAACGCCGCCCAGAAGGCGAAGGCGGAGGACGGCCTGATAGTGAGCGTCACCGTCAAGGTCGGAGGCGCGGTCGTATCGCAACTGAACGGCTCCGCCACCGTCACGATACCGTACGAGCTGAAGGCGGGGCAGGACCCCTCCAAGCTCGTGGTGTGGTACCTCGACGACAACGGAGGCGTCACCGAGTACCCGTGCACCTACGACCCCGTCAACAAGGCGGTCACCTTCGTGACGGACCACTTCTCGTACTATGTTGTGGTCTACACGGGAACTGACCAATCCGCAGCGGGATCGGACGGCGAAAGCATGACGCTGTACATTGCGATTGCCGCACTCGTCCTGGTAGCCCTGTGCGCCGGAGCGCTCTTCTACGTGAGGTCAAAGAAAGCGAGCAGAGCATGATCCGCGGAAAGAGAACGACACCATAAACAGGGAGCCTCGCTCCCTTTCACATCTTTTTATTCTTTATCATCGGCTCCGCACCGATCTCAAAAGCACACATTCTGCATCAAATAACCTTAGTCACGACAATTGCTCGGATAATCTTTTTATCGCACCGTGCGGATAAACACATGACTGGATATATAATCCATGACGGACTGACATGAACGACGCACCGCAGGAAGGGGCAGGCGGTCCAAGACGCGCCGAGATACTAAGCAGGGTGGCGAGGATATCGGAAGGATACCGCGGCAGCCATCCGCAGAGCGAGGCCGGGCATTACCATCCCGCCGGGCACGTATGCCTCGTATGCGGGCATACCTGGGACGCCGTCATCAAGGGCGCGGGCCGCCCGAAGAGGTGCCCCGCCTGCGACAGCTCGCTTTGGGACGTCGGCGACGCCTTGAAGCATACCTGCGTCCGGTGCTCCCACACATGGTCGAGCAGGCTGGAGTCCCCCGCCGTGTGCCCACGCTGCAGGTCAGGGCTCTGGAGAACGGCCGAGAAAAAGCATACCTGCGCTGTGTGCGGGCACGTCTGGGAGGGGCGTGCCGGAAAAGATATGCCGGCAAGATGTCCCAGGTGCGACAGCAGGCGGTGGGGGAAGGAACTCCACAGGCACATCTGCGTGGCTTGCTCCCACGAGTGGATGGGGCGGTCGGAGGTCCCTTTGGTATGCCCCAAGTGTCTCTCCAAGTCATGGAACAAGGACGTCAGGATATTCTCGTGCGGCGAATGCGGGCACGTCTGGAGGGCCGGCCCGGAAGAACGGCGGCTCACGCTGTGTCCTGAATGCTTCTCTTCCGCTTCGACGGAGATGGCGGACCGCTCTTGCCCCGGATGCGGATACGATGGCCTCGTGAGCGTCAAAGATGACGCGTGTCCCTCCTGCGGGGCTGTTCTACCCGTGCTCAGACAGGCGGGGAGGGCGTCCGCATGCCGGGAGTGCCAGGACGGGCTCCGTACCGAGGCGTACCATCTGGCGTTCAAGGTGCTCTGTTCGGACAGCACCGACAGGAAAAAGGTCAAGGATCTGGTGCAGATGGGGCTACACCCTTCCGACGCGGACGTGATGATAAGGTACAGCAGGGGGGAGGACGTCACGGACATAGCGAGGGGCACCGGCCTGTCCATCGACCGCATCATAAAAACTATAAGGCCGCTGGCGCACAGCGGGCATGATGGGCGGCTGTGATCCGGCCGTATGTGAGGCGAGGCGCACATGCGCCCCCGCCGTCTGCTGAGGCCGCCGTCCCGCGGCGTCCGGGACATGCCCCACGGTGACCGTTTATCCCGTTCACGGATCTTCCGGAGAACGACCCAGCCCGCCGTGAGACGCATGAGACACCGTTAATGGCGGTAACTTTAAAAAATTACGAATGTCATTAAATAGTAATGAACGCCCATCACTTTACGCCGTTTTTCCGGTTCGGAAAAACGGCGTTCGATATGAAGAACGGCGTGCGGAGCACGACCCGTACGGCGGAGAGAGGAAGAGTCGGATGAGGCCCGAAGAGGAACCGGAATACACGCGCATGGACGCTCAGATCTATTATATGCTTGCATGTCTGGACAAAGAGGGGCCGGTCGGCGGAAGGAAGCTGTCCGAGACGACGGGCATAGGCGAGGCCGCTGTAAAGGAGATCGCCGCCGCGATGAGGGACTGCGGCTGGACGACCGTCTCCTCCGCCGGGATGCGGCTGTCCGAGAAGGGTGCCGAGGTCCTGCGCAACATACCCATCGAGCTTGTCGGCGTGAAGGGATCGGAACACGTGATGGGCGGGCACCAGCGCGGGGTGCTGATACGCGGAATGGCCCACGCCGTAATGAACGGCGCCCGCCAGAGGGACATGGGGACTTCGGCGGGGGCGCACGGCGCGTCCGTGTTCACGATGCGATCGGGGGACCTGATGATGTACAGGTGCAATATGGACATCAGGGATCCGCTTTTCGCCAGGGAGATAAGGAACAAGGGGATGGATGAAGGCGATGTCATGATCATATGCGGCGCGGACGACCCGAACACGGCGGCAGTATCCGCCATATTCGCCGCCCTCGACCTTTTCTCCGACCGCGGGAAAAAGCGCCGTAAGGCCAGCCCGCCGCCTTCGGCGGAGAACACCGCCGCCCGGGCGGAGGAGGGGGAGGCCCGATGATGTTCATAAGGGGCGCGAAGTACAGGCACGAGAACCCCCCGTTCTATTACACGCTCGCCTGTTTGACTAAGAGGATTCTCTCGACGCGTCCGCGCTGTCCGAGACGATGGGCATCCTCGAATGGAGCGTAAGCTGGTCGCCGGCGTGCCGGAGGAGCGGGGGCTGACAACGACGCCCGGAAGGCATGAGGATATCGCAGGAAGGCCGCAGGGCCCTGCAGGGCATCCCTATAGAGATCGCCGACGTGAAGATGCCCGAATATGCGTCGGCCTCCTCCTCGTCTGATCGTCCCGGCGCAGCCCTCTGGATGCAGGCGGACGAACAAAACGACGGTAACTCTAAAGAATTACGGATGTCATTAAATAGTGTTCAGCGGCCATAGCTTCCACGACGTCCTTTGTACAAGAAAATGACGGCGCAGGGACTAAGAGGGTCGTCGGCGGGACACCGGGAAATATCACCTGTCCGCTCTTCCCGCGCCGCTGTCAGCGGCGTTCTGTGTGCGCGGGACATTCCGGCACGGCGTCCTCGGAGTTCCGAAAAACCGGTTAACACGTCCAAACCGAACATGCTACGGAACACGGGGGAGGAAACATCCGTATGGGGTAAGGTAACGAACATTACGTAAGAACAAAAGTGACAGAAAACAGGGGGTTACGCCCCCCTCTTACCTCTGTTCCAGTGATGCTTTTCTGTATTTCTGCCGAATGACCTTTATGAATAACATACCATGTTTTTCCACATGGATCGGTACTTTTTGCAATAAACTATGACATTTTTCCGCATAAGTGACAGGCTGGATGTTTAAGGGAACAAAAAACACAGGGTTTGTTAAATATTAACTTCTGCGATATGCTCCAGCTAACCTTTCGACCGCCTCCGGCCAAAGGGATGCGAGGAGGAGTAGAATGAACCGCCGCCAGCAGGAGCCGTGAACGGATGAGGTCGCTGGAGATCAAGCTTGCATTGTCCGTCGCCATCGGCATATTGGTTATAGCGGCGGTGCCCGTCATCGGCCTCACGACGGTGGAGGCGGACAGCACCGAAGGGGTGATGATCGACTTCGGCTATTGGGACGTCGTCTGGATCCCTATGGCCTTCGAAGAAGGGATGGACGGCAACGACGCGCTCGAAAAGGCCTGCGAGATCAACGGCTTTCCGCTGGTGTATCTCTACGATGACAAGTCCCAGGTCTTCTCCGTGAACGAGCAGGTCAACCTGTACGGGATGCAGTGGAACATGTACGTGCTCGTCTCCGGCAAATGGAGCCTGGCGGAGGACCCCCGCGGGACAGACGCATCCTCGTGCGGGCTGATGTGCTGGGCGAGGGCGTCCGGAGAGGACGGCGTCGTGCCGGGCACCGACTCGACGGGGTTCACCTATTACAGCTACGCCAAAGAGGGGATATCGTCCAAGAAGGGGGAGAGGCTGAGGATAATATCCCTCGCCCCCTCCGTGACGGAGATCCTGTCCTCCGTAGGCGGCATCGATCTTATCGTGGGCACGGACCTGTACAGCAACTATCCCAAAGAGATAGCGGAAAAGAAGAATAAAAAGGAGATATCGGTCATCGGCGGGTACACGGACCCCAACTACGAATGGATCATCAGGCTGAACCCGGACATAGTGTTCTGCGACGGGGGCACGGGGGAGCACATCAACATGGCCAACAAGCTCAGGAAGTCTGGATTGAGCTGCGTGGTCCTTTATGACGCCGTCGACATAGAGACCCTGTACGACAACATCTGGATAGCGGCGGCGGCGATAGGGCTGGAGAAGAACGCCAACTCATCAATAACGGCGGCGAGGGCGACCATCAACACCATAACGGGGATAATAGGGACACAAGCCTCGAAAAGGGTGTTCGTCTCCCTGTCCGCCGACCCATCGCCCTGGACGTCCGGCTCCGGCACGTTCATGTCCGATCTGGTGTCCAAGGTGTCCGGGACCAACGTGTTCGACACGCAGTCCTCGTCCTGGTTCATGGTGTCGAAAGAGCAGATCCATGCTAAACAGCCCCAGGTCATCATAATAATCTATGAAGGGAAGGCGGTCACGTCGTATGCGGAGTACCAGTCGGTGATAGACAGGATGGACCCGGTGTGGAAGGAGACGCCCGCCTACCGGAACGGCGACATATACATCTTCTCCGGCGCGGCGGCGGACATCCTATCCAGGCCGGGGCCTAGGCTGGCGGAGGCGGACGAGCTGCTTGCAAAGATACTGCATCCGAGCCAGTTCACCAACATGGACCCGCTTGACACCCTGCCCAAATACCTGGGGGACGACTATCGGCAATATCTCAAATATCAGAGGGGGGCGGCATGAACAAGGCCCTGCCCCTCATCGCAATAGCGCTGGTCGCTCTGACGGTGGTGCCGATCCCGTCGGCGGATGCGGCTCAGGACGGCAGGATACTGATCGACTACGGTAACGGGTGCTATGAATGGCTCTCCGCCGACGTGTCCGGAACGTACATCGACGCCCTTAAAGGATGCAAGGAGGGCGTCTCCTACGACGGCTCCTCGCTCAGGATAGACGGCATGGGGCGCACGTCGATATCATCCGTCACCGTCGATTGGAGGATCTACACCTGGGACGGGGGCGGGTGGAGGTATTCCACATCCGATCCCAATTCAAAATGCGCCGGCACCTCCGCGTTCGGGCTGTTCCCCAATGAGAGCATGACCCCGTCCGCGACCCCCGACGACCCTGCCGTCTGGACGCAGCTCGGGGGTTCGTCCGGCTCGTACAGCGTGTCGCCGTCCTACGGCCCGTCCGGCCCCGCGCTGCCCGTAGAATGGTACAACACGTACACGACCGGGTACGTCGACTCCGGGCTGGTGGCGGCGGGGGACCTCCTCTACCATACGACCGGCGGCACGTTCGGCGGCAGAGGCGACGACGCCGACCCGTGGATATACTGTCTCGACAGGAACACGGGGAGCGTCGTATGGAAATACCACGGGGCCTACGGGTCCGGGTACGAGGTCACCACCCCGATCATAGTCGACGGCCTCCTGATAGTCACCACCACCAACGGGGACCTGTACGTCTTCGACAGGTACTCCGGCGGCGTCCTCGACAAGATCAACATACCCTTCGAACCCCCGGCCGACTCCGGCGGGGACATAATATGGGACGGCAGGGTGTTCGTCACGGGAGGGACCACCCCCGTATACGACTCTGGGTGCATATTCTTCGGCTCCGCGGACGGGAAGGTCTATTGCTATTCCGTATCGAACTCCGGGAAGCTGTCGCAGGCGTGGTGCTACGACCCCCCCGCCGCAGGCTCGAAGGGGAGCTACACGGGGACAAAGGGGTGCTTCTATTATCATGCGCCCGTGATAGCGGGCGTCGACGGCAAGAGGATGCTGTTCATCGGCAATTACGAAGGGTATGTCCACGCGCTCGACATCACGACGGGGAAAGCGGTCTGGGTCAAGCGCGTCATCGATCTGGGAGAGGACAACAGGTGCGTCCCCGACACTCCCGGGTCGGCCGCCGGCATGTGCATCAGCCCTGACGGGAGCATGCTCCTCGTGTCCTGCACGGACGGGGGGCTGTTCACGCTGTACGGATACCTTCTCGCGCTGGACCCGAAGACCGGCAACACCATGACAAGGACGGACGGGGCGGAATGGAAGCTGGAGGGGCTGTTCACATCCCCCGTGAGCACCGAGGGGGGGTTCTACACCTATGCCACGCCCGTCAGTTCGGGGAAGAACACCCTTACGGCCTCGGACGGCTCCGTCATAGAGATATCCGACGCCGTATACAAATTCGATTGGAACGGGGACGTGGAATGGGTCTCGTCCTCTTATCAGCTGATCAAAGCGCCTCTCACGCTGGCCGGCGGCGTGTTATACGCGATGGACTACTCGGCCGGCTCCTTCTGGCCGACCGGCGGCGGGCTGACCGCCATCAGCGCGGACGACGGGTCGGAGCTCTGGAGGGTGCTCCTGTCCCCGTACACGGCGGATTCCTACTCCATGGTGCAGCCGACGGTAATCGACGGCAAGGTGTACGCGGGGAACGACTTCGGGGCCGTCTATTGTCTCTCGGCCACGGCGGGCGCGGGCACGGAGGAGGAGAGGGTGGAGGCCCTGCACACGCAGGGGTTCCGTCACTGGTCGTGGGCGGTCGTGGCCGCAGGGGCGTTCCTGTGCATACTGTTCCTTATCAGGTTCTATTGAGGGTTGCCAATGAGTTCTCGCAATGAAGGAAAAGCAGAGGGCGGGGGGCCGTCCGCATCCGGAAGGCTCTTCGGCCTTCTTAAGAAAGGATACGGCGCGATGAAGGAAGGGATGGAAAAACCCCCTGAGGACGACGAGAGCGAGATCTCCCGCAAGAAGAGGAGGTTCAGGGTCATTTGCATCTTCGGCATAATAATGTCCGTGATAGCTTTCCTGATATCCATATCGATCTCGTCGGGCGGAGTGATACCGGTAAGCGAAGCATTCTCCGCGATGATATCCGCCATATCGAAGGGCGGCCACGACCTCAATACGATCGAGCTCTACATATACCAATCGAGACTGCCGAGGGTCCTGGCCGCCATCGCGGTAGGCGCGGGGCTCGCGATAGCGGGCTGCATGTTCCAGGCCGTGATCAGGAACCCCCTGGTAGACCCCTACATAACGGGGGTGTCGTCGGGAGCGGGGTGCTTCGCGATAGCTATAGTCGCCCTCGGCATATCCGTACCCTTCGTGGGCGATAACGTTTTGTACATGATACCGGTCGCCGCGATAGTGGGAGGGCTGATCGCCTTCGGGATCACCATGATGGTGGCCGAGGGGTCGGGGGGCTCCGCGATCAACTACATCCTGGCAGGGGTGATAGTGGGGTTCGCTTTCGCATCAGTTCAGACGGTGTTCCTGTCGCTGGCCAAGGATAATCTTACGGACACTATGTGGTGGCTTTACGGGTCGTTCGCCAACATAACCTGGGAGAACGCGTGGCTCGTCTTCGTTCCGGCCATGGGGATATCCCTCGTCGCGATGCTGTGGGCGAGGGAGTTCAACCTTTTCATGATGGGAGAGGACCAAGCTAAGCAGCTGGGCCTGAACGTGAGGGAGTTCAAGATCATGATGATGGTCATCGCATCCATACTGACCGCGGTGTGCGTCGCGTTCTGCGGCATCATCGGGTTCGTCGGGCTGGTGATACCGCACGCCTGCCGCATGGCGCTGGGAGGGGACCACAGGCTGATCATGCCCGCCTCGGTCGTCCTCGGGGCGATGCTGATGCTGTTCGCGGACCTGATCGCAAGGACCGCGCTGTCCCCCCTGGAGCTGCCCGTGGGGGCCATCACGGCGATGGTCGGCACCCCGATATTCGCGTACATGCTGATGAGGAAGGGGCGTGAGTACGGTGGCTGAGCCTCTTCTTTCGATAAAGAAGCTGAACAAATACTTCGGCGACTTCCATGCAGTGTCGGATGTGGACCTCGACCTCGAGAGAGGGGTGCTGGTGGGGCTGATAGGGCCGAACGGCTGCGGCAAGTCCACCCTGATAAAGTGCATATGCAGGATACACGAGATGTCGTCGGGGGCGGTGACCGTCGACGGCAGCGACATCTCCTCCATGAAGCCGTTGGAAGTGGCGAAGCTCGTGGCAAACGTCCCCGCAGAGGCCGGGCCCACGTTCGGCCTTTCGGTGATGGACATGGTCATGCTCGGAAGGTACCCTTTCATCGACAAGATCTGGTGGGAGGACGCCAAGGACGAGGAGATGGCGAGGAAGGCCCTCCGGACCTTCGGGATAGATCATCTCAGAAGGAAGCAGGTGTCCCTCCTGTCATCGGGGGAGAGGCAACGCGCGCTCATCGCGAAGGCATACGTCCAGGAGCCGAAGCTGATGCTGGTGGACGAGCCGACCTCCCACCTGGACATGAAATACAAGCTCCAGGTCATGGAGTACCTGAGGTCGACCGCGAGAGGGGACATGACCGTCATGGTGGCGGAGCACGACATCTCCCTGATGGCCAGGTACTGCGACCTGTGCGTCATAATGAAGGGGGGCAGGATAGTGAGCATCGGGGACCCGAAAGAGGTCATCGACGCGGACCTGATAAAGGACGTCTACGAAGTGGATGCCAGGGTCGGTCTGGACGCTGACGGGGAGATATACGTCCTCCCTAAAAAGTACATAGAGGGGAGCGGACGGTGACGGAAACGTCTTCGTCGGACAGCTCGTTCAAGTTCTACTGCTACAGGTGCGGCCATCTCTGGCTGTCCGGGAGCGGCAGGCCCCCCAAGATGTGCCCCCGCTGCAAGTCGTCGCAGTGGAAGTCCCCCGTCATGAAGGACGCCGTCTGCAAGAAATGCGGCAACGAATGGCGGATATCGAAGATAGACGAGCCCTGCCCCAAGTGCGGGCTGTCCGGGCCGGAGGACGTCCCGTCGGCCATCCTTCGCTGCAACCAGTGCGACCACGAATGGGCAAGGAGGTCCGTGGGCAAGCTGCCCGACAAATGCCCGGTGTGCAAGACCACCAAATGGAACGAGGAGAGGAGGCCGCAGCACTCCTGCCGCATATGCGGCCATGTGTGGAGGGCGAAAGCGGAGCGGCCGAAGAAGTGTCCGAAATGCCAATCGGGAAAGTGGGACGCACCGGTTTACAAGCTTCAATGCAGGCGCTGCGGGCACAAGTGGATGGCGAAGGCCGGGCGCACGTCCGAGGACGTGAGGATGTGCCCGTCGTGCAAATCCCCCAAGTGGAAAGAGGTCCCCAAGCCTATTTTCTGCAAGTCGTGCGGGACCTACTACATCAGCAGGTCGCAGGGCTCTCACGGCAGATGCCCCTCGTGCAACTCGAAGGCGAGTTCCGTCGAGATATCATGCAGCTTCTGTAAGGCGGTCTGGAGCATAACTTCCCATAAAAAGGCGGTGTGCCCCCGTTGCGGCAAGCCGAGCTCGAAAGGCGAAAGGGAGAAGATGCTGGACATATGGAGCGACGGAAGGTTCTCCCTCAGATACGCCTACGCGGACGATTTCGGGTTCGTCTATCTTTGGGAGGGCGACATCCCGGTCGCGGCCATGTACTTCCACGACCTGCTGATAGCCTTGGATATAAACGCGGAGCAGTTCGCCGCGAGGATGTCGAACCCCGCATACGAGGCCAGGTGGAAGGAGATGTCCGACCGTCTGTACGAGCACCGGGACGATTATATCGAGAATGTGCCGTACTTCATAAAACGGCTCGGCCTCTGCAGGTTCGACGCCGAGGTCCTGGCCATCCATTTCACTGGGATGGGGCCGGAGGCGATAGCCATAAAGTTCGGGATACCCATCGACGACGTAAGAAGGTCCTTCGACAGGATAATGGCCGCTTACACCGACAACGGCATAATCGTCAACGACTCGATCTTCACCGACGACCCCTTCTCCCTTTACTGATATTACTATGATTTGACGTATAATATCCGAGGTCAAAGCGATTTATTTACCTTAGCTATGGTGATTATCTCGATAACATATATAACGGCCTAAGCAGTTGGATGTATCATCCAAATTGGTGGTTAAGATGAAAAAGCATGACGCCGATCCAGCAGGGAGCCTTTACCTTGACGGCATGAAAAGGCTGATGGCCATCTCTAAAAAGAACTGGGCGCCGGACGGGGACGGCGCCTCCGGCACGGAAGTTCCATCGGAAAGGCCTTCCAAGCACGTCTGTCTGGTCTGCGGCAACATGTGGGATGCGGACCGCGGAAAAAGGGAGGGGCCGAAAAAGTGCCCCTCTTGTTCGAGCACGCTGTGGAACAACACCGACATGAAGAGGCACAAATGCAAACGGTGCTCCCACGTGTGGAAGAGCAGGCTCGATGCCCCGCTCGTATGCCCCCACTGCAAATCCAAGCTATGGAACAGGGACATGGAGAGGGTCGTATGCGGTTCCTGCAGGCATGCGTGGACATGCAGGTCGGACAAGGGCGTCCCGAGGAAGTGCCCCTCCTGCTCTTCTTGTGACGTCATGCCCGAGATGGTGGAGTGCTTGTGCGTCAGGTGCGGATACGGGGGGAAGATGAAAAGAAACGGCGCCGGCATATGCCCCATCTGCAGGGCCGCCCTATCCCTTTACGGCGGAGCATCCGAAAAGAGAGGCGGGGCCGGACGCCGCGGAGGGAGGGGCAAGGCCTCCGCCGGCGTGGATGCCGCCGCGTTGGACATCCTGATGTCCGACATCAGCGACACTAGGAAGATAATAGAGCTGGAAGGCAAGGCCGGCATCGGGGCCGCGGAGGCGGAGATACTGGTCAGGTTCAAGAAGGGGGAGGACCCCGTGAGCATCGCCCGTGCGACGGACATCTCGCTGAACATGGTTCTGATGACCACCGCGCCTTTGGACAGCGGGGAGGAATTCTCCCGATGAGGCTCATCGACTGTCCGGAATGCGGGCCCGCCTGCAGGTTCGAGGATGCCCACCTGTACTATATGCTCGCGAAACTGGACAAGGAGAGGCCGATCAGCAGGCTCAGGCTGGCCGAGGAGATAGGCGTAGGGGAGGGAAGCATCAGGAAGATGATTTCTATTATGAAGGAATGGGGCGCGGTGACCGTCGTACAGACGGGGATAACGGTATCGGAGCGGGGATGCGGACTTCTGAGGAGGATCCCCATAGACATTGTTGACACCGAAAGATCGGAGTACGTCATAGGCGCATACCAGCAAGGGGTATTGGCGCGCGGGACCGCCGATAAGATAACCAACGGCGCGTACCAGAGGGACAAAGGCATAGCTACGGGGGCCAGCGGCGCCTCGGTCTTCGTCATCAGGGACGGGGCGCTCATAATGCCCAAGAACTGGAACATGGACGTCAAAGACCCAGAGTTCGCGGAAAAGCTCAGGGGCAAAGGGATGGGGGAAGGCGATACGATGATAATATGCGGCGCGAACAGCCAGAATACCGCGGTCATATCCGCAATATCCATCGCCCTGGATCTGCTGTGAACATGGGGGCGGCTCTGGCGCCCATGGGGCGTGCGGCGGCGCGGATGCTGAAGGCTACTGCTACAGGAAACCGCAGGCAGACGCGATCGAACAGGCGAGAGATGCGTGGTGAAACATGCGTGCCGCACCCTCAAATACACCCGGCTGTGGGTTGAATGGTGCAGAGGAAGGGATTTGAACCCTTGGACCACTAAGGACTAGGCCCTCAACCTAGCGTCGTTGACCAGGCTTGACTACCTCTGCGTGATGTGCGTTGAATGTACATTCAATAAATAAGCTTTGTTATGGCCTTTCGCAATGTTCCATCCTTCAAAAAAACAAATAAACGCGGGAGCCGATAACTCCTGCATATGAACGAGATGAAAAGACTGAGGAAACTTGCGCTGGAAGGCGACGCGGAGGCCGGGTGCGAGCTCGGCCTCATGTACGAGAACGGGGAGGGCGTGCGCCAGGACTACAAAGAGGCGGAGAGGTGGTACCGGCTCTTCGCCGAAAGGGGGGACCACGTCGCGCAACTCTACCTGGGAGGGCTGTACTACGAGGGCGACGGCGTCCGCCAGGATTACAAAGAAGCTATGAGGTGGTTCAGATTGTCCGCTGATCAGGGGAACATGCACGCGCAGTTCCTCATCGGCGGGATGTACTTCGACGGGGAGGGCACGCGCCTTGACCACGAGGAGGCGGCGAGATGGTACAGGCTGTCCGCAGAGCAGGGGGATCCGGTCGCGCAGTTCAACCTGGGCATAATGCACGAGGCGGGGGACGGCGTCCCGCAGAGCGACGAGGAGGCCGTCAGATGGTTCAGGCTCTCGGCGGATCAGGGGGATCCCGCCGGGCAGAACGCCCTCGGCTTCATGTGCCAGGCCGGGAAAGGAGGATGCGAGCAGAGCCACGAGGAGGCCGTCAGGCTGTTCCTGCTAGCAGCGGAACAGGATGACGAGAACGCGCAGTACAACCTCGGCGAGGCGTATGAGAACGGGTGGGGCGTGCCTCAGGACTACGTGACGGCGGCGGAATGGTACCTGCTCGCCTATGAACAGGGGTGCGAGGAGGCGGATGACGCACTCCGGAGGCTGGAGGATGAGGGGCATGTTGTCTTCGAGGACGAGCTTTGATGTTGCGAGGAGCCGGTCGGGCGGAGTTCCCATCGGCGATGATTTAATAATTCAGGACGCTGTAGGAAAAAATGAGGGGGGATGATGCGATCCGCCCCCGGTGGTCACCATGAACGCGTTGGAGGGGAAGATGATGAGTGATATTTTTTTCAAATATTACTACGAGCGGCGGATCGAAAGCATGGATGACATACAGATGTTAGATAAGCTTGTAAGCGCAGGGCACACCGAATACGTGTTCAACAATGGCAAAGCTTATGCAAAAGCCACTTCCACAGGAAGGATGCTGCACTCGGTCGTGCCTCAGGGATATTGAAATCGTCTTGAGCTGATGCCATGTCGGTCAAAACCTGGTGGGGCTGGGTTCCTAATATATCCGGCGATGTGTGCGACAACTCGTATGTCGAACAGCAGATTGCCAAAAACAAAGGCAAGCGCGATTATTCGTACGAGTCCCAGAGAACAAAGTGACGGCATCGGCACCGTGGGGCACAGTGGAGATAATCATCCGCGGCAAGCGTGGGATATGTTCGCTTAGAATCATAGATACAATCGTCGAAAACGAAGAGGAAAGACATGTAATGATGGTGAATGCCTGGAGGGAATTCAGAAGTATGCTGGATTCCTGCTCGGACGAGCCTATAAATTGCGTTGCCATGGATCGACCCATCCTCACAGAGGGTTCTTGCGTAGAGCAGTCTGTAGTAAGAGAGTTCATAGACACGATGGAAGGGATATCCGACACCGGGACATACATAAGGCCGATATCCGGCAAGCTGGAATATTGGGAACAGCGGATGAAAGGGGCGATAAAGACATACAATCTCACAAGGGTCAACCACCTGTATGGAACGAGGTTCTTGGATCTGTATGCTGAAGAGCTGGAGGATGATATCGACCGCCTCAGGAGAACTATGGACGTCCGATACCGTAAGGCAGAGGTGGTCTACGAGAACATCATGAGCCTTTCAGAAGCCGAGTACAAGAGCAAATCCCATAATGTCAGCGATAGATTGTTGAAATACACAATCTGCATGCTGTTCATAACCGCCGCTGCCGCCGTGGCGGGCATATTCCTGCATTGACCAGCAGTTTCCTCAGCCTTCCTGTGCTGTTCTCGGACAGCACGGCTGGACGCTACAAACCTTAAAATAGTGCGTACCCCACTCCGTATTATTCATATCAAAACAGTATGAAATAGAGATAATCTACAGAAACGGTGATAACAATGCCCGACACCATCTACCTGGACGATGCCGCCACTACTAGAATGAGGCCCGAGGTCCTTGACGCCATGATGCCGTACCTCACGGAGATGTACGGCAACCCGTCGAGCATCCATTCCTTCGGCGCCCAATGCAACGCGGCCTGCGAGAAAGCGAGGAAGACGATAGCAGGCCTCATCAACGCCAAGGACAACGAGATCTACTTCACCTCTGGCGGCACCGAGTCCGACAACTGGGCCATAAAGTCCGTGGCCTATATGAAAAAAGACAAGGGCCGGCACATCATAACCTCGGCGATAGAGCACCATGCGGTCATGGAGACGTGCGAGGCCCTCATCCGGGAAGGTTTCGAGGTCACATTCGTCGGCGTGGACGAGATGGGCATAATAAAGATGGACGATCTGAGGGCCGCCATCCGCCCGGACACGGTATTGATCTCCGTGATATACGCCAACAACGAGATCGGCACGATACAGCCCATAAGGGAGATCGGGGAGCTCGCACGGTCCAAGGGCGTGCTGTTCCACACCGACGCGGTGCAGGCGTTCGGGCACGTCCCGATAGACGTGGAGGCGGAGAAGATAGACATGCTGAGCGCCAGCGCGCACAAGGTCAACGGGCCCAAGGGCGTGGGCATGCTGTACATGAGGAACAGCGCGAGGATCCCGCCCATGGTGCACGGCGGGCCTCACGAGAGGAGGAGGCGGGCGGGGACGCTGAACGTCCCCGGGATAGTCGGGTTCGGCAAGGCGGCTGAGCTCGCCGGTGCGGGCATGCCCGAGAACATGGCCAAGGTGACGGCGATGAGGGACTACCTCATAGACAGGATACTGGCGGAGATACCCCATTCCAGGCTCAACGGCGACAGGGTGAGGAGGCTCCCCGGGAACGCCAACATCAGCTTCAGGTACATAGAGGGGGAGTCTATGCTCATGATGGTCGACATGAAGGGCATAGCGGCCTCGACCGGGTCCGCATGTGCGTCCGGCTCGCTGGACCCGTCACATGTGCTCCTCGCGATCGGGCTGCCGCACGAGATAGCCCACGGGTCCCTGAGGATGACCATGTCCGAACGGACGACCAAGGAGGAGCTAGACTACACCGTCGAGGCGCTCAAGGAGGTCGTGGGCAAGCTGAGGTCGATGTCCCCGTTGTACGAGGACGCGGTCAAGAACAAGGAGGTGTGAGGATGCAATACAGCGCGAAGGTGATGGACCACTTCACCAACCCCAGGAACGTGGGGGAGATAGAGGACGCGAGCGGCGTCGGCACAGTGGGCAACGCGAAGTGCGGGGACATCATGAGGGTGTACCTCGACATAGACGACGACGGCTTCATAAAAGACGTGAAGTTCAAGACGTTCGGTTGCGGCGCGGCCGTGGCCACCAGCAGCATGGCGACCGAGCTCATCAAAGGGAAACACATCAACGAGGCCCTCAAGCTCACCAACAGGAGCGTGATGGACGCCCTCGACGGCCTGCCGTCGATCAAGGTCCACTGCTCCGTCCTCGCGGAGGAGGCGGTGCGTGCGGCGCTGTGGGACTACGCCGAGAAGAAGGGCATCAGCATAGACGGCCTGGAGAAGCCCGCTGACGACATACACGACAGCCACCACGAGGACCTCCAAGAAGAAGACTGACCGAGATGATACACGAGAGCCTGACGGGCCTCATAGGGGGGACCCCCCTGCTGAGGCTCAGGAACATCGAGAGGGAGCACGGCCTCGATGCAAGGGTGGTCGCCAAGCTGGAGTCCAGGAACCCCACGGGCAGCGTGAAGGACCGGGCGGCGCTCGCGATGGTCGACGACGCGGAGCGGAGGGGGCTGATCGACAGGGGCTCGACCTTGATAGAGCCGACGTCCGGCAACACCGGGATCGGGCTCGCGGCGATAGCCGCCTCCAGGGGGTACAGGCTCATCCTCACGATGCCGGACACGATGAGCGCAGAGCGCCGCGCCCTCCTCGCGGCGTACGGGGCCGAGCTCGTCCTCACTCCTGGCGGGGAGGGGATGAGAGGCGCGATTTCCAGGGCGGAAGGGCTCGCTAAGGAGATTCCGGGGGCGGTCATACCCGGTCAGTTCACGAACCCGGCGAACCCGAGGTTCCACGAGCTCACGACGGGGCCGGAGATATGGGAGGGGACTGGCGGCGGCGTGGACATTCTGGTCGCGGGTGTCGGAACCGGCGGGACCATCACCGGCGCCGGGAGGTACCTCAAGTCCAGGAACCCCGGC
>JGI24702J35022_10001053_pt1 | contig 17262 bp, 14 predicted proteins | sample TergutTh196P4_FD_35022 | JGI IMG/M metagenome (IMG submission 35022)
AGCCTTTATGTCAATGAGTATAGCCAGTATAGCCAGTATAACCAGTACAACAAGTATGAACGTTTTGGTTCCTATCCGTTCATACTTTCGGGTGGGACCCTATGGTCCCCCCCGACCTCCCCCTCCTTCAAAGAGGATAAGGGGGAATCCCCCTCATCACTCCCCCATGACCATGCCTATATGGTTCATAGGGTTTTGTGCCTTCCTCAGGAAGGCATGACCATAAGTATGATGATTATATCTTTCGCTACTTGCCTAACATAACCTGATGTATGAAGGTACATCCATCAAAACCATAATATCAGCCAAACATCTGAAATTTGCATACGCCTAAAAACTCTGTACTATTTCCATAACTGTTTGCTCCCATTTAAATAGATTTTGTGGACGGTTTGCACAGGTGCTAATGTCTTTGATAACAATATCTAATGAGCAGCCATTCTTTTTGCAGGCGTCCAATATATTAGTTATCTCGCGACGTAGCCAATCTACATCCAACATCGGTACAGCAAGGAGTGCAGGACTGGGTTTTGCGGACACTACGAAACGCTTACCGATAGCTTCCGCTGCGACTCTGACGTCCGCCCAGGGGCTGATGGATATCTTTCTGAGATTTGGGATTTTATCTACAATATCGATCTTGCGATCTAAAGGCTCGCAACAGCCATAGTAAACCATGCCAAAACGGCTGGCTACATCCATAATGTAGTCGATATCAAATTCCTTGTGCATTTCTTTAGAAACCGATCCAAAAATTTGCGCTGCGGATTTTAACCAAACAGACTTAAGCTCTACAATCTCACCAACTGAGGATTCCGAAGGCATACCGTCGCACAGTATTGGAGTACAGTGTAATAGCCGCGGGTCATTTTCAAACAGCCCCAGTTTTAGATATTGTTCGGCTGTTGCAACGTCAAAATCGTAAAATTTACGTACCATCTTGTGAGAAAATCCCGGTTTATCAACCAAATCAATCAATAACGGAGTGACACTGCGAAACATGGCAATATTATCCCATGGCTCCATAGTCATGTGGTCAATGCCCACCTTTTTTACGGGAATGATATCTCCAATTGCTTCGCCAACCAATTGGAATCTGCGTTCGGTTTCCGCACTGTCATAAGTGATTTTAGGCGTATGTAGTTTTTCAAGATCATTTTCGCACTGCAATTGATCCTTATAATTATGTGCAACTATATTATTTTGGGCGTCAGTGAACCGGATTTCTTCATCTACCTCAAGACCTACGCCTGAAGAGTGAATGACCTTTGGTATTGGCGCATATGGGCGGACAATCATATCCGCGCGCAAGTATTTAAATTTATATAATTCACGGCGCATAAAAAGCTCTGTATCACGTAAAATGGGATCTTTGCATTTAAGCGTTAGCTCTCCGTTAAAATCCATTTCAGACCAGGGTAACTCATCAATTAGCACAACAGGCCGAATCATCCTCAGGCTATTGATTGCTCTGTGTAACACAGCCCTTTGCGCATTATGTTCATTATTTGCAATGTTAAAATAAGCCTTTGCCAGCGAGCGGAGATTTAAGACGTCCTCATTCATTTGCAGTCAATTCCCTCCATATAGATTAATGACAGATTTTTATCATGTTTTAAGATGCTTTTCTTCGTTTACATGAACAAATTAATATACTATCATTCAGATTTGAATCCACAAAATGATTATTGTTGGCCAGTATACGTCAACCAGTTTTAGTCAGCCGATTATGGTCAGAGTTTGAGGATTTTTTTCGCGGTAGCGCCAAAAATGTTTATCATATCTTCGTCACTCGCCCCCATCTTGTACATGTTTTCCCTGGATTTTTCAAAGTGTACTTTTTGTGAGTGAGTATTGTCGCTGCCCCAAATCACCCTGCTAAAATCAATTGGCACATACTTTTCCCTTCCCAATGAGCTGTATATCAGCGGCGCTCCGTTTGTCCACAAGTCACCGCCTGAGATATCCAAGTATACGTTCGGGTTAGCCCATTGTATGCACCAAGCCTCGACATTATAAGGATGCGCCATATGGGCGATAATGATCTTCATTTCCGGGAATAACCTGGCTATATAGTCGAAAACAAGAGGATGCGCACATCTGGAGTCGGTTGCAACCCTGCGTTTGCCCTCGGGATCAAACATTTTATTATTGGTTAATCCGGCATGAGCTAATAATGGTATGTCATACTTTTCCAGTTTTTCGTATAGGGGGAACAGTTTCTCTTCGTCCGGATAGAAACCTATGGGCGGCCATATTTTAGCGCATTTAAAGCCTTTGTAATAATACTTTTCAAAAGTATCCAAAAAACCCTTTTCCCTCGGGTCAATATATACGCACCCAATAAACTTGTCCGGGTGTTCCTTTACAGCCGCGCTTACCTCTTCATTGCCTAAAAAGCCGCTATATTCATTTGAGCCAGCCTGTACCTCCCATAATACGTCTTTAGAGAGGCCCATTAACATTGTTTTTTCAATGCCGCATTCTTCCATCTCAAAGAGTAAGTTGTCAATAAAGCCCTCATTGTCCAAGTAATGATAATGAAAATCTATTATCATGATTGCGCCGCTCCCTTCTTCATTTTTTCCATGATAACTTCGTATATTTTTTGCCAACTTTAGCTGCATCTCGGCTCGCCGCTATATATTTCCCCTGGATCTTAGTATTCCTTTTTATTTCGTATTCCTTTTTGTTTCGTATTCCTTTTAATCTCACATTCCTCTTAATACTCATATTCCATTGCCAACTCCATAGCAACTTCTGTCCAAAGCTCGGGACTCGATATATCGCCAAACAGAGTTTCCACGTCCTTTAGTGCAAATACCATATGGCAATCCTTTAGCACTTCCATCTCAGCCCTAATTTCTTGAAGCAACTCATCCCGGCTCGCATTAAATAGGAGGTCCACGGGTTTCTTCTTTCGGCACAGCACATATTTGTCTTTAAGCTTTTCCGCAGCAATCTGAATATCACAGGAAAACGGAAGGGATAAATTGCGCAAACGGGGAATGTATTTGGGAATCACATCCCACTTTTTGTCATTGTTCTCACAACAACCATAGGAATTCAACCCAAACAGTTCTGCGACCGGCGCCTGATATGGCAGTACAAATTCCTCAAGCATCTCAGCTGATACCACTGTAAATTCCTGTGCTTCCTGGAACCCCCAGATATCCTTTAGACGCACTTTTTTACCGTTCCAATCTTCCCCCGGCAATTCGTCCGTGCACCCCAGTCCGTTTGGCCCGGTTGCAGAGTGTTCCGACATGGCGATATTAGAGTACGGAGTATTGTTCAGCCTTAGAAGGCCCAGTTCTTCAAATTTTCTCAAGTATTGTATAATGCCTTCCTGTAAAAAATGCATGGCTTCTTTTGTAAACGACGGTTCGTCATGCAAATCCCAAAAAACTGTTTCCATGCCGCGCAACTCACACCAGAGGTCAATAATGCCCTGCCCCCGTATTTCAATCTCAGTATATACAGAAAAAGGCTCCCCAAGGTGCACATCCATTGTGTCTCCAAAAACCTCTTGTACATAGTCAAAACGTTTTAGCGTGGCGTCTTCGTCGTATTCAAACGTTGGGAACCTCATTTTTTTAAAATCAGACATCTCAATAATGCAAGGCGTGAATTTTGCGGAATGATCCGGACGAGGGTCAAGTGGGCGCATCCGGTTATCTACCCAGTCACGCCGATAGATTATATATGGCACATATATCTTGTTCTCGATGATGCCATCATCATTGAAATGCTTATACCGGTAAATCTGTCTCTTCATCATCTTCTCGTATTGCTTGAAAAGCGGTTGCGAAATCTTCAATGTTTCCGGTGGAACTATTTCGTTCCATCCATTAACATCAAGCCCACACAGGATCAAAGGGCGCATTTTCTTCAACGAACTTTTGTCCTTCCAAAGCTGTTCTTTTTCCTTCCACTTCGGATCATTGGAGATTTCAGATACACGGCGCCCAAGATTACGCAGCAATTCAATTTCTTGTCTTAGCAGTTTCTGTTCCATTTCATTTCCTTTTCAATACCCACGTTGATTGATTATTTGATTGATTGATTGATTGATTGATTGATTTACTACAAATTATATCTACTTCTACTTCTACTTCTACTTCTACTTCTACTTCTACTTCTACTTCTACTTCTACTTCTACTTCTACTTCTACTTTTATTCCTGAATATATTTTAATTGATCTAAAATTACTGCAATCACTATAATAGCCCCTCTTGCGATCTCCTGTGTGAACGTGTTTATTGCCAACAGGTCCATACCATTATTCATAACCCCAATAACCAGGGCGCCACATATAACCCCCCAGATAGAACCTATCCCTCCCTTTACGCTGACTCCTCCAACTACCGCAGCAGAAATTGCATGAAACTCATAACCAACTCCCAATAGCGCCTGACCGGAAGCTACTCTTCCTGTCATCAGTATGCCCGCAACCGCCGATAACACACCTGCAAGAACATATACTGAAAATACTACCTTATCCGTTCGAACACCAGAAATCTTCGCCGCCTGTTCATTATTCCCTATAGCCACTACATGCCTCCCATAAGGCGTATGGTTCAATAGAATAAATACAATGACAGCAAGTGAAATCATGATGATAAAAGGAATCGGTATCTCAAAAAAACGTCCTCCCCCGATAGATTTAAAACCTGCCGCAAGACCGCTGATAGAATAGCCATTAGTATATATAACCGCCGCGCTTTTTGCGCAAGACATCACTCCAAGGGTGGCGATAAAAGGCGGAACATTTAATCTGGTAATTAAAAAGCCATTGATCGCCCCTCCAGCAAGCCCTACAAACAAACCAATTATCACAGATACAAATACCGGGCGCTCCCCAGCCGCAAAAGACGCCGAAACAACAGATACCAGCCCCATCAGAGCTCCTGGGGACAAATCAATGTTGCCGCTGATCAGAATCATTGCAGAACCAAATCCAATAATGGAAATGAACGAGATCTGACGAAGCAAATTCATTATGTTATTTCTTGAAAGAAAAGCGCTTGACAGGGAAGCCATAAGAATGACCATACCAAGGAGTATAATCCACATGCCGAATCTGGAATAGATATCTTTTATCAAATCAATGTTTCTTTTTGCTTGTTTTCTCATATCTTTCAATTTATCCTCCCCCTAAGCTATCTAATCGGGAGCATTTTTAAACTGGTCCAAGATAATTGCGAGTACAATAATAACTCCTCGCACCAACTGTTGCCAGTATGCATTCACCCCAACCAAATCCATGCCATTAATGATTACCCCTATTATGAGAGCGCCGCATAATACGCTCCATATAGAACCTTCGCCTCCTTTCAGGCTTACTCCGCCGATAACTGCGGCGGAAATCGCATTAAACTCATAACCGGCGCCCAAGGTGGGGAGCCCAAGGTCAATTCTTGCTGTCATAAGTAGCCCTGCAATCGCTGACAAAACTCCGGCTATCGCATATACTGAAAACGTCACCCTCCGAGTTTTTACGCCGGCAATCTTGGCCGCTTGCTCATTACTTCCAACAGCTGCCAACTGCCTTCCAAACACAGTGTGATTCAATAATAAGTATACTCCCCCGGCAAGGATAAACATGATAATAATTGGGACAGGAATACCTATAAAACGTCCTATTCCCAAAAATGTGAAGCCGGGCGCCAGACCGGAGAAAGAAGCTCCATGTGAATATTGCATTGCTGCGCCGTTCGCGGACGTCATCAATCCCAGTGTGACAATAAAAGGCGGAACATGTAATCTTGTAATCAGAAAGCCGTTTAGCATTCCAACTGCAAGACCTATTAGCAAACCAATAATAACGGGAACAATAACCGGATAAGCGCCCTGTGCATAAGAACCCGCAATAACAGAAACCAAGGCTACAACGGCGCCGGGTGACAAATCAATACCGCCGCTGATCAGTACTAAAGCTGAACCAAATCCTATAATCGCTATAAACGAGATCTGTCGGATCACATTCAGAATATTAGCTATTGACAGAAAGTTCCTGGTAATGAGCGACATAATAATAACCATGCCTAAGAGTATTATCCACATTCCAAATCTTGAATAAATCTCTCTTATTATAATTTTTACAGGCGCAACGCGCGGCGCGCCCACTTGTTTTTCCGTTGTCGGGTTTTTTATCACATTCAATTGTCCGCCCCCTTACATATTAAGGCTTTCACCTGTAGCCAACTGTAAAATTTTCACCTGAGTAGCTTCTTTCCTGTCCAGGCAACCGGTTATTTTCCCTTCATGCATAACATAAACCCGGTCGCTCATCCCCAATATTTCTGGCAGTTCTGATGAAACCATAATAATGCATTTCCCTTCCGCTGCAAGACTTGAGATAAAGCGATGAATATCCGATTTCGTACTTACATCGATCCCTCTTGTCGGTTCATCCAGAATAATAATCTCCGGATCAGTCAGCAGCCATCTGGAAACCAGAACTTTTTGCTGGTTTCCACCGCTTAGGTTTCTTATCAGTTGCTTAAAACTATTGGATTTTAAAAGAAACTTGTCTTTTTGTTTTTTGCAGGCGGAGAGGATTTCTTTATGATTTAAAAAAGGCCCGCATCGATAATTCTTAATACTTGGTAAAATCATATTGTCTTTAATGGATAGGCATGAGAACAGCCCGGTTCGTTTTCGATCCTCTGTTATAAGCGCCATGTTTTGGCGGATAGCGTTTGAAGGTGATTTTATCTGTACTTTTTTCCCATTAATGTAAATACTTCCGCCGGTAGCCTTTCTGTATCCAAAAATCGTTTCCATAAGCTCTGAACGTCCCGCCCCGACTAACCCGGAGAAACCCACGATCTCCCCTTTTCTCGCTTCAAAACTAATGTCTTCAAATTCTTTTGTCCGACTCATATTTTCAACACGGATTGCAGCCTCGCCAATTTTTGTTTCTTGTTTTGGGAACAACTGCTTGATCTCACGTCCTACCATCATGCTGATGATTTTATCTTTATCTAATTCTTCAACAGCTTGGACGCCTACAAGTTCTCCATCCCTCAAAACAGTCGCTTCATCAGCAATACTGAATACTTCGTCCAACTTGTGGGTGATAAAAATAAAAGAAATCCCTTCCTTTCGAAGCCCTTTCATTATTCCGAAAAGATTTTCACATTCAGCCTCAGTAAGGGATGAAGTAGGTTCATCCATAATTATCAGTTTTGAGCGGTAGGAAATTGCTTTCGCAATTTCCACCAACTGTATTTTTGCTACTGCTAGGTCCTTTATTTTTTCGTCGGGTTTTATGTTTTTAATATTCAGATAAGAAAACAGTTCTTCTGTATCTTTATGAAGTTTTTTATAATCTAAAAGGCCAAACTTATTTTTCGGTTCACGGCCCAAGTAGATATTCTCCGCGACACTCATATGCAATAGAGGGGTTAATTCCTGAAAAATCATCGAAATGCCCTGTTTTAGCACCTGCTGTATGTTCGCGGCAACGAATGGCTTTTTCTCGTAGAGGATTTCTCCAGTATCCGGGGAATACATTCCAATCAGTATCTTAACCAATGTCGATTTCCCAGCGCCATTCTCGCCTAAAAGGGCATGCACTGTCCCAAGCCGAACTCTCATATCTACATGCTTTAATACCTGCACTCCGGAGAATGATTTGGTCATATTCTTCATTTCAATTATGTAGTCATTCATGATAACCCCTCCACATACCGTTTAAGGATCAATCCAGATAATCATTGATTTAGAAATTCATTGACGTTTTCCATTGAAACTTCAGGCCATGGTATTTCATCAAAGTAGTCTTTTTCAACCGTCTCACCCTGTGCCAGCCTCACTGCCCAGTCCCATGCTCCGCCGGAAATTCCTACCGCGTCCTGCTGCATACAGACCCAATTCTTTATATCGTCATTACTTGACATATATGATTCCAGATTTGATTGCATACCTCCAAGGCCGGCAAAAACAATATCTGTGCCACGACCGGCGTCAATAGCCGCAAGTACGGCGCCGAGGCACATTTCATCATTTCCCGCAATTACCGCGTCTATACTATTGCCAAAATCAGACTGAAGCCAAGTTTCCATAAGCGCCATTCCTTCATCTTTAGTCCAGTTTGCAGTAGCTTCCGCCACGACATTAATATCAGGATACTGATCAAGGATTTCCCTTGCTCCTTCCCAACGCAGACGGGCGGCATCCATTGCAAGCGTGCCTGTGAGAATAACGACATTTCCTTTTCCGCCTATTTGTTCGACAACCCATTGCGCCTGTTTTTCGCCGCCTGCTTTTTGCTGCGGACTTACAAATATATCGACGCTTCCCGTTCTTGGCAGATTATAGCAAGCTATCAGCGGTATACCTGCTTCCTCGAGCATTTCCTGCATAGGTTCACAGGCGCTGTCGTCAACTGCGTTCAAAACTACTGCGCTGGCGCCTTTTGAAACTGCCATCTCACATTGGCTAACCTGCAGGTTAGCGTCATAGTCTGCGTCATAGAAAACCATTTCAGCAAAACCTGCGTCCCTGGCGGCGCGCTCCTCAAAAACAGATTTCACCCATGCGCTATCACCTCTTGTAGAACTTAATAGAACATGAATACTTAATTTTTCCTGTTCTGTCCGGGTATCGCCATCATTGCCGGCTGTTGCACTTGTTGTTGTTCCTGCTGTCGTACCCGCCGTCGTACCTGCATTCGCTGTGCCCGCGTTATTACCTGTGCCGCAGCCTAACAACGCAACAACTGCTATCGCGATTGCCAATAATCCCACAAATGCTCTTTTTTTCATTTCTCTTTTTTTCATTTCTCTCCTCTCCTTTCTTGAACCAAAGGTTCACTCACTTGCTCCTTAATTCTGGATCCTCCTAACAGGATCTGTTTGATCCAGTCATTGTGAAGCGGCGCCCCTGTCTGGCGTCTTAAAACCATTGCTCTTGTCGCCTCCTTTTTCTATGAGTTAGTTTTAAGTGTTTTTCTTAAGTTCACAATCTAACTGCGTCTGACCACGAAAATATGAACGTTATGGTTCTGGTCGTTCATACTTTCGAGAGGAACCCTATGGTTCCCCTCGATCCTCCCCTCCTTTACTGCGGGAGAGGGGATTCCCCTCTCCACACCCCGTGGCCATGCCTATATGGTTCATTGGGTTTTGTGACTTCCGAAGGAAGGCATGGCCATAAGTATGCAGGAAATTGTTTTTTCATCAAATAAAAAACAAAATCTCAAAGAATGTTTTTCACTTTATCGAACGCTTGTTCACATACTGATAATGTATAGTCGATGTCCTCCTGAGTATGCGCTCTGCTCACAAACCAATGATGATTGGGATGGAGTAAGACCCCGTTCTGAGTCGTCTCCGTGTAAAAAGCATTCCATGCCTTTTCAGCACGGCTGCCACTCTTTAAAAACGGCCTTCCTGTCTGCCCTGTGCTTGTAAACCAGCTTTGGTTGTCATAGGTGAATATCAGGAAAGGCATCGGGGCAACGCCTACCATTTCCGCTTCTATGCCTTTATCCTTTATCAATCCGCTCAGCCCATCTACAAATTTACCGCCCATCTCCCATAAATAAGGTATTACATCCCCCTTTTTCATTCTCTCAATAGTCGCAACGGCGGCTGCCATTTCAAGCGCATTCGTAAAAAATGTCGACGACATATGTGATTGTAATATCCCTTCCATAACATCTTCCCTGCCAACCAGTGCTGAAATAGCATAACCATTCGCTATTGCTTTGCTGAACGTCGCCAAATCAGGCGTTACCTTGTAGTATTCTTGCGCGCCGCCCAATGACATCCTAAATCCTGAACGCATTTCATCAAGTATAAATAGGGCGCCGTTTTTTTGGGCAATCTCTTTTGCGCCTTCTAAAAAGCCTTCCTCCGGCTTTTCCAGTTCAAGAGGCATCATTATTAAAGCCGCAATTTGCCCTTTGTTTTTATTGAACGCGTTTTCAAGCGAATTTAAATCATTGTAAACAAAAGTCAGCGTGTCTTCTCTGACATGCCGAGGAATCCCGGCGTCATGACTGCAACACCAGTCGTGCCATCCGTTATAGCCCCATCTTACAATCTTGTCTCTTCCGGTGTATATCCTTGCCGCTCGCACTGCGGCCGATGTGGCGTCAGAGCCTGTTTTGAAAAAATGCGCTCTTTGCGCGCATGGAATTATCTCAACAAGCAACTCGCCTAGCCTGTTTTGAACCGGCTTCGTCAACGGAAACGTAAAGCCGTCATGTATTTCACTGACTGCCGCTTCATCCACCACTTGTTCACAATACCCCAGTACGATGATCCCATATCCTAAAACATAGTCAATATATTTGTTCCCATCAACATCCCATAAATAAGCGCCCTTCCCCCTTGATGCATATATTGGATATGCTCCCACAATATTATTATCCGGCATTTTAGCTTTTGTCGTGCCTCCAACTACATATTTGCACGCTTCTTCATACAATGCTTCAGACTTGGTAAAACTGATTGAGTTACATCCGCTCTGATCCATATCTTCTTCTCCTTCTCCTTCTCCTTCTTCTTCTTTGTTGTAAACGTTTTAGATGGCTGTCCGGTTGATTATTTTCATGTTCAATACTCTGCCAGTTTCCATATCGAATACGTTATAAATTGTTATGCAATATCTTAGCCAAACATGGTATCAATTGCTTTACATAAAAATGAGAAAAACCTACCATACCGGTTAAAATCGCAATGGCAGTTGTGTGTATTCCACAGTGCGGCTTATTATTGCTCTTCTGCTTTTTTTTATTGTAATGTGGCGTTCTGTACCTTTACAAAAATATTGCTCTCTTGACGCACAATGGAACCATCATAAGATATTAATAATTTTATCTATTGTAAACGTTTAAATAGTATATTTATTTTTATATTCTGTCAATAGTTTTTTTGTTTTCTCAACAGTTTTTTTTATATTATCTCATCATTTTCTCTAAATTTCACAGAATAGATAATTGATTTCTAATAGATATACGAGTTGACGTAAGCGAGGTATATGTGTTAGAGTTCCATATATATAAACGTTTATCTTATTGAGGTAATTTATGCCAATAACTATAAAAGACATCGCAAAAGCTGCCGGTGTATCATATGTTACCGTATCGAGGGCGTTACGAGATCATGACGCGATCAATATAGATACAAGGCGGAGAATTAAAAAAATTGCTGAAGAGATGCACTATACTCCAAACGCAATAGCCCGCGGCTTGGTTCAGAATAAAACGAAAATGATTGCACTGCTTGTTCAGGATATAACAAACCCGTTTTACCCTGAAGTTGCGCTTGGCGTAGAAGAATGCGCCAGAAAGAACGGGTATTGTGTACTGCTCTGTAATTCGGGATATAGTAATGAAACAGAGGCTGAATATTTAAAAGCACTCAGTGAAAGAAGAGTCGACGGAATCATAATTTCGCCTTTATCTGAACGTACGCAGGAAACTATTAGCGCAAATGGCGTATATGGAAAGAATTGTCCTGTTGTCAATATTTGCAACAAAATAAATGACGATAGCGCCAGCTTTGTGGTAATTGATGACTTTAAAGCTACTTATATTGCAACGGAATACCTAGTGAAACAGGGACACGAACAAATCACTTTTATTGGCGGTGATATCAAATCGATATCGCAAATCAACAATATCAGGGGATACGAGCAGGTAATGAACGAGCATGGATTGGAGATAAACGTTGAAAATGTCATGGGAAGCAGTCTAAAGAGAGAGAGTTCGCATAAAGTCATACTCGAATTGATAAGGGGTAGAAGATTGCCAACAGCTATAATAACTGATGCTGATATCATTGCTATTGGTATAATGGAGGCATTGAAGACGCATGGTTATGAAGTGCCTGGAGATGTTTCTGTTATTGGTATTGACGATATTGAATACGCGTCGTTACCGCATATTAATCTTACGACTGTAGCACAACCAAAGTTTGATATTGGATATATTGCCGCGGAAATACTACTGAACTTGATACAAGGCGTTGAATGCGACCGGCAAGTTATATTAGAGCCGTTTTTGATTGTCAGAGGTACGTGTAAACACAGGTGAATTTTCCTTCTATGGCAAACATTGATTATCAACTTACGGCCCAGGAACTGCAATAAAAAGCGAGTTGTTTAAGCCGGAAGTTGCTAATCACCGCGCGAGAGCGCGGTGTGCGGACCTCGTCCGCGTGAGGCGAGGGGAACCGCGCTTCGCCGAGCCGAGTTGGGTTGCGGGCGAAGCCCGCTTTGGTATATTTCAAATCAATTGAAGTTTGCACTTGCTTTGGCGAAGAGCTTGGAGATAAATTTATTTACGAAACGTTTGAAACTATTGTATAATTTTTTTACAACGCGCCCCAAGTTGTATACTATGATAATAAGCGCCAAAGGAGACGATTAAATGGACTTTTTCGAACTTCTAAGTTACAGGAAATCAACAAGAAAATTCACAGACAAGCAAATATCCCAAGATGATCTCACAAAAATACTGTATGCCGCGAATGCCGCGCCGGTGGGAAGTAATATGTACAGGGACGTACATTTAACGATAGTGCGGGACAGGAGTATACTCGACAAACTATCTAAGGCTGCTATCAAACGATATGAAGACAAAGAGACGATGAAAAAGATAGTTGGCGATATTCATGACTCGGAAAGGCCTAAAACAGTTACTGACCCGTTTTATGCCGCGCCGCTTGTTATTTTCATTTCACATAGGAAACAGGACTTACAGCCGGGTATCGAATATGCAAACACCGCTTGCATTGCGTTATCTATGCACCTTGCAGCAACTTCGCTCGGTTTGGGCAGCGTGTTCATGTGGGGTTCGCTGGAAGCCATGCGCGTGATCCCGGCTCTCGATAACACGGCGGCGCTTGAACTTCCGGAAGGTTTTGAGCCTCTGATAGGCGTTGCTTTTGGTTATGCTGAAAAAGAGTTGATCGCAAGAGACATCGCGCCAGATAGAATCTCATTAAATAGTATTTAGATCCGCCTCTAAAACTATTAATTCCATATTAATTACAACTCGGAATCAATTACTACTTGGATGTCTTAGGGTATGTTTATTGTCTCACGGTTATCTGCTGGCATGCTACATACAGCAGAAGCAGAAACAGGCTACTCTCAACAGAAGTATAAACATGCTACTCTCAACAGAAGTATAAACATGCTCATCACAACAGAAGTATAAACATGCTCATCACAACAGGCGCAAAAACATGCTCTTCAATTCCTTGGCTGCTGACTTTGCATCCCTATGAGAAATAATAGCCGATGCTACTGCTATTCCATCTATCCTTGCGTCTTTGAACCGCGGCAACGTACTCTTATTTATGCCTCCAATCACAACAATTGGAATGTTGATTTCAGAACGGATATGCAGTAACTCGTTCATGCTTGTGAGTTCAGCGTCGGTCTTTGTTCCTGTTGAAAACATAGCTCCCACACCGAGATAATCCGCGCCTGCTTCAACCGCCGCAACCGCCTCGTTGAAATTGCTCACCGAAACGCCTATAACCTTATCGCGACCAATGATATATCGCGTAGCACTGCAAGGCAAATCCCGTTGTCCGACGTGTACTCCTTCTGCGCTAACAGCTATAGCGATGTCTGCCCTGTCGTTTATTATCAGGGGTACGTTCAATCGCCTCGTTACTTCCCGAACTCGCAGAGCAATATCATAAAACTCCCGAGAAGGCGCCTCTTTTTCTCTCAATTGCACCACTGTACAACCCCCAAGCACTGCCTGCTCTACACATTCTTCAATACTCGCCGCTCGCATTTGATTTCTATCGATTACCAGGTATAGCGTATAATCTATTTTGGGTCTCACAGTATTACTCCCTTTCTATGAATACATATATAATAACACTATTTGTGTTCATAATCTATGATCCGGATTTATTTTTGAATTTATGCTCTGAATTGCTCTGAATTTAGGTTTTGGATTTATACTTTGAATTTAGGTTTTGGATTCATACTCTGTACTTAGGTTCTCAATTTATATTCCAGATTATGTTCCAGATTATGTCCAGTTTATGTTCCGGATTTATGCTCTGGATTTATGCTCTGGATCCCTTTCGGCGATTTCGATTGCCTGAGTCAGTTTCGCGGCAAGTGAATTTGGTCGTGTAACTTTTTATATACCCATTTCAGACTCCATTATATCTTCCAAATTTTTCCAAAGTTTCTTCGTTCATTAGGCTGACCGCGTCAAGAAGCGCTGTGTGGAAGCTCCCGCTTCCGTACTTACCAGCCTTTTCAAAAGCCAGCTCTCCGGCAACGCCCATGCAAAGCATGGCGCCAGCGGCGGCGGCAAGATACTCTACCTCTTTCACAGCGCCGCAAAACGATCCGATTAACGACGAGCACATACAGCCGGTTCCTGTTAAGTTACCCAGCATAGGAGTTCCATTCTCTATATATATCGTGTTTTTACCATCCGAAATAATATCGATCGCACCACTTATTACAACAACACACCCAAGCTTGAACGCTAACTCCGAGGCTATCCGTCCACCGCTTTCAGTGTCCGCCAGATCGCTTGTCGACGCGTCTACCCCCTTCGTCTCAGATTGCAGGCCGGCAATAAACCTTATCTCGGAAATATTTCCTCGTATGACGCTCAATTTTATTTCACCCGTCAATTTAGCGGCAGTATCATTGCGCAGCTTTGACGCCCCCGCTCCCACGGGGTCAAATACCACGGGAACGCCGCTAAGATTGGCGGCCTTTCCGGCGACTGCCATTGAAGTTATTGTACGCTCATTTAGCGTCCCCATGTTTAGAACCACTGACTGAGCAATCGCAGCAATGTCCGCAGCTTCATCCTCAGCGTCCGCCATCACAGGCGAGGCGCCGATAGCAAGTGTGATATTGGCGCAATCATTGACCGTCACATAGTTGGTAATGTGATGGACCAGGGGTTTGCGCTCCCTTACCCTGCTAATCAGGGTTGCAAGTGATAGTGATTGCGGTTGTGGTTGTGGTTGTGGTTGTGATAGTGATTGCGGTTGTGGTTGTGATAGTGATTGCGGTTGTGGTTGTGATTGTGGTTGCGGTTGTGATTGTGGTTGCGATGTTTCATACATGAAGTTCATCCTCCAAAGATAAATTTTGATATAGTTCATAGAAATGATGCGTCGGGCCGCTTCCCTTTCCCAGTTCCGGGGCGTGGATAATCGCCTTGTACACATATCTTTTGGCCAGCTCAATAGCTTTGGGGACCGGGAATCCCTGTGCAAGGTTTGACGCAATTGCTGAAGAAAATGTACAGCCTGTACCATGGGTGTGTTTTGTATTCACTCTGGGGTATTGAAATTCAGAAAAACTGTTGCCATCGAATAAAATATCAATTGCATCGCCCAAAATGTGTCCGCCCTTGACAACGACAGCCTTGCAGCCCATATCGTAAATGCGCCGCGCCGCCTGCTTCATCTCGTCGGGAGTTCTTATTGTTATATCCGCCATTTTTTCGGCTTCCGGAATATTTGGCGTTATGACATCCGCAAATGGCGCCACCTCGGATATCAGCGTATCAATGGCGGACGGCGCCATCAGGCTACTACCGTTCTTTGCGTACATAACAGGGTCGATGACAATGTTCCGCGGTTTCCACTCCCGCAATTTTCCCACGACGGCTAACATAGTCTCACTACAGGATAGCATTCCAATTTTCACGGCGTCAGGCCAGATATCCTCAAATACGGCGTCTATTTGCTTTTCAATTATGTCCGGACATATGTCCTGGTATTCGATAACCCTAAAAGTGTTTTCGGCTACAACCGATGTGATAACAGTCATGCCAAATACTCCATGCGCCGAAAATGTCTTTATGTCAGCCTGAATCCCGGCGCCTCCACTACAATCTGATCCCGCTATACTAAGTGCTTTCTTCAATAAATCCGACCTCCTCATCTTTCTGTAACTATATAGACAAAATTAACGATGCCATACCCATAATAGCTTGGGTCGGCGCGGACTCAAACGCCACAAATAGATGTTTGAGCGTAAATTCAATGCAGCTTAAAAAGTTGTACCTTCGTAACGCGTGTTTCTGCGATTTGGCGCGCTTCTGCGATTTGGCGCGATTTGTGCAGGCGATGCGAGCGCGCACTCAGGAGAAACACGTACATCAAAAAGCGCTGCCCATTGTCGGGAAACGCTCTTATTACCTACTCGATTTGCTTCCTTCGCTGGTGTTAACCATCAGGTTCTAAGGGTCAGGTTCTACCTTCTCAACTCAGACGAGTTCCCCCGCAAACACACGCTATCAACTTTTCACTAAGTTTAGCAAAAACTAAAATAGAGCGCAAGGAAATATTTGGCAGGATGTTTTTTGCTGAAGATATTTTTATATTTGCCTATTTTTATATTTTTATGAGATATTTTGTACGAGATACTTTGTGAGATATTTAGTTCGGAATATTATGTTCGAAATATTTTGTTGGAGATTTTTTGAGTCTATTGTGTCGCACCTGAGCTGATGTAAATAAACTCTAACATTGTGTACAACATCATTGCCGCCTCTGATCGCTTAGCGTTGACTAAGGGTTTGACAAAGCCGCCGTCAACGTTAATCATTTCGTTATTGATCGCAAAAGTCACGACGTCGCGAGCCCAACCCGCCACTGACCCAATGTCGTCAATCGAGCGACGCGGAGTATCGCCAACAGGTACTTCTATGGCCAGGGCGCGTACGGCCATCGCAATCATTTCCTGCCTTGTAATATTGTAGCCTGCGTTTATTAATAGCCTCTCGCCTTCCTGTGAGCCTTGTACTATCCCCAACTTAACAAGGGCGCCGATATATGGCTTTACCCAGTCGCTAACGTCGTTCCAATCGTCAAATAATGAACCGCCGTCAAACCCTTCGTCCAACGGTAATTCCAGTGCGGCGGCAATCAGCTTAATAATCTCCGCTCTTGTTATCTCATTCTCCGGTTCATATGTGAATGTTCCGTCAGGTTGAGCGTAGCCGTCTATTATCCCATACCCTGTCAGACTTCTGATATAGCTATATGCCCAATAGCCCTCCGTTATATCAGTGAAGGCTTTTAAGTCTTCAGGCATGCGCCCGCGCGCCAGTTCGAAACGAACTCCGCCACTCCTCATTTCTGTACCGGTTACCGACGCGCTGTCCAAAGTTGTAGAAGGCGTAGATGCCGAGTTGAGTTCAGTGGTTGATGTTGACGTTGCGGTGGGTGTGGCAGTCGGCTTGGCGGTGGGCGTAGGGGTTACGGTGGGCGTAGGGGTTACGGTGGGCGTAGGGG
>JGI24702J35022_10001054_pt1 | contig 17257 bp, 17 predicted proteins | sample TergutTh196P4_FD_35022 | JGI IMG/M metagenome (IMG submission 35022)
TGCCGCCCTGTGTGCCGCCCTGTTTGCCGCCCTGTTTGCCGCCCTGTATGCCTCCCTCTATGCCGCCCTCTATGCCGCCCTGTGTGCCGCCCTGTATGCCTCCCTGTGTGCCGCCCTGTATGCCGCCCTCTATGCCGCCCTGTATGAAACGCGAAGCGCCATTTCCGGCGGACACGACTACTCCGGCAATATCCGCGCCTATGATGTTGTTTTTAGGTTTTAGTATTCCTGAAATAAAACGTGTAAAAAATGGTTTGGCTCTTATTAAATGCCAATCATAGGCATTAACTGAAGCTGCTTTAACTTGGATTAGCACTTCTCCGTCTTTTGGCGCGGGCTTTTCAATCTCCGCAACACTGATTACATCGGGTGAACCGTATTTGTAAAACACAGCCGCTTTCATGCTTACAACCATACCTTTCTTCGAAAGTCACAAAACTTCAATGATCACAAGCTCAGTTCGTTCATGCTTTCTCCTCCTCTGTTTTGCGCTCAAAAACGTCTCCAACACCAACGCTGAAAACATCAGCAATCTTAAATGCTATTTCAAGCGACGGGACATATTTCCCCGCTTCAAGGGCGATAACCGTCTGGCGCGAAATCCCCGCTTTTTCCGCTAATTCAAGCTGGGTCATTTCATTAGCAAAAAAACGCAATCTTCGTATATTGTTTGTAATTATCAGCTTATCAGCCATTGCGGACGCCCCTTTCGTGATATATGACGCCCGCTATACCCTCTACAACCGAAGCAAGCGCGGACATTCCAAACAGTATATGAAGCGCGATAACCATATCCATACCGACCGCAAGAGAGGTAAGCGCGGCGATAACTCCTGAACCCATGAACCAAGAACCCACGCGAGAAGCCTTTACGTTAATAGCTTTAATCCATTCGTCCTCCATCATTTCTGCTTTGATAATTCGCTCTGCAGTTTTGCCGCCGTCTGCATTCCCCTCCTTGACTTCTTCTTTAATAGCAATTCCGATGGAAAGGACTATATGGAAAACTATCTGCACCACGATTTGAACGCCGACGCCAACTCCTATAAAGACGAGTATGGCAATCGCCCACGCTTTGATGTCCTCATGAGCGGGAGCGTTAACGCCTGTTGCATAGATGAAGTAGGCGGCAATCAGAGCAACTCCTGCGATGATGCTGACAATGTTTCTTTTGCTTGTGTACGACATAATAAGTACCTCCATCTACAATATGTTCGTTTTAATAAACATATTGTAGTTTTAAATATACTCAATGTCAAGTATAATATACATATAACAAAAATAATTCTAAACAATTCGATATATTCAATGTATTCGGGATATTCGATATGTTTTATATTCGATATATTCTATATTCGATATATTCGATATATTCGATATATTCGATATATTCGATATATTCAATATATTTTAAACACGACATACTGTTGTCGTATTTTTTATGGTATTCTGTGCTTGGTGATGAGAAATGAAACTTGATCGTTTGCTTGGCATTCTTACAGTCCTTCTGCAAAAAGACCGCGTTACCGCGCCGGAATTGGCTGAGAAGTTTGAGGTAAGCCGCCGAACCATCGGACGCGATATCGACGCGCTCTGCATGGCGGGAATCCCTGTCGTCTCTCATCAGGGCAGCGGCGGCGGCGTCTCTATTGCCGATGGGTTCAAGCTGGATAAAAGCGTTCTGACGACGGAGGAGCTTTCCGGTATGATCGCCGCCTTGAAAGGCATTGGCAGCATATCTACGATGTCCCATATTGAGCGTGTCCTGGACAAACTCAGCGCCAATTCTGACGCGGTTGTCTCCATGCGCGAGCCTATCATCATCGACCTCGCTTCCCACTACAAGGGGCAGCTAACCGAGAAAATCGAGCAGATTAAGCAAGCCGTCCTACAGGAGCGGTTGATTGAATTTGATTATTTCTACGATAAGGGAGATTCGCATCGCCGCATTGAGCCATACTTTGTTATTTTTCAATGGACGGCGTGGTATGTATTCGGCTTTTGCTTGGAGCGGCAGGATTTCCGCCTGTTCAAGCTGACACGGTTATGGAATTTGCATCTATGCGACGAACGGTTTGCGCTTCGGGAAATACCGCCGGCGAAGCGGGATTTTAGCCAAAATTTCACCGATCATATAAAGTTTGTCGCTCTGTTTGACCCTTCCATAAAATATCAGCTTATCGAGAATTACGGCCTTAATTGTTACACCGAAACCAATGACGGCTTATTATTTGAGTTTATGTTCACGAACCGTGACTTTCTTGTAAGCTGGCTGCTTGGATTCGGCAACATGGTAAAGGTATTGGAACCGGAGTATGTTGCGGAGGATATTCAACGCGCCGCCGAAAATATTTTATCGAGGTACAAATAAACAAGACGCACTGTTGTCGTGTTTGATGTTATATGCTATAAAAAAAAGATAGGAGTGGAAAAATGAACGCAAATATTATTGAAAAGGCGAACCAAATCATCAAGGGCTGTGAAGCCGCTTATTTCGGTGTAATCGACAAAGACGGGTTCCCGTCCGTCTCAACAGTGTCACCCGTCGATCCGGAGAATATCCTTGAGATATACTTCACTACTAACGCCGATGGCAACAAAGCTAAACGCTTACAAAAGAGCAATAAGGCAAGTATCTGTTTCAATGCAGGCGGCAACAATATTACCCTCGTCGGTGAAGCGGAAATCCGAACCGACCAGGAAACGAAAAGCCGGTGTTGGGCGGACTGGTTCATCAATCATTATCCCGGCGGCGAAACTGACCCGAACTATATTGTAATTAAGGTCACGACCAAACGCGTGTCGTTGTGGATCGATAATGAAGGCGCCGAATTTACGTCGGATGAATTGCTTACCATGCAAGGCATGGGGTAGGGCGAGGCTGTGGAGAAAAATGTGGGGAAACTATGCGGGGAAACAATGCTGGGAAACAATGCTGGGAAACAATGTGAAGAAATAGTGTGGAGAAACAATGTTGAAAAATAGTGTGGAAAAATAATGTCGAGAACTAATGTGGGGAAATAATGTGGAGAAATAATGTGAAGGAATAAAAGGAGAGAATGTCTAATGAATAAAGCATATATTTGTTACTGTGGCCTGTATTGTGAAAACTGCGCAGTCATGGCGAAGGTCGCTCCTGCTGCAAAAGTTCTATATGCAGAAATGCAAAAAGCAGGGTTCGAGGAAGTTATACATTTCATACCTGGAGGCGACGGTTTTTGGCCATTTTTGAAAAGCATGGCGGAAGACGGCATATGTATTTCATGCAGGGACGGAGGCGGAAACCCGGGTTGTGCAGTCAGAATCTGCGCAAAAGAAAAAGCTGTTGAGGTATGCGCACTGTGTGAATCGTACCCTTGCGAGAAGTTCTATGCGTTTTCCCAACAGAGCGTAGGATATCCGACACTCAAACAAGACAACGACCTGCTTCGCGAGCAGGGGATGGAAGCATGGGCAAAGCTACAAGATGAACGCCGCAGGAACGGATTTATTTATTCTGACGATAGGAGCGCGACTGCTGCCGAATAAGATAAGTTGAACAGATGAACAGATGAACAACTGAACAACTGAACACCTGAATAGCTGAACAGCTGAATAGATGAACACCTGAACACCTGAACACCAGGGCAGTGGGCTGGGTGCATAGGAAACCATTCGTTGACTCAACGTTTGGGTTCCTTTTTTTGTGGAAATCTCCCGGTTTATTAGATATAATATGTTTAAGTGTAAGAGTAAGCGTAGGCGTAAGAGCAAGCATAGGCGTCGTAGGCGTAAGAGTAAGCGCAGGCGTAAGCGTAGGCGTAGGCGCAGGCGTAAGCGTAGGCGTAAGAGCAAGCATAGGCGTCGTAGGCGTAAGAGTAAGCGTAGGCGTGGGCGTGAGCATAGGCGCAGGCGTAAGCGTAGGCGCAGGCGTAAGCGTAGGCGTTAGAGCAAGCATAGGCGTCGTAGGCGTACGAGTAAGCGTAGGCGTAGGCGTAAGCGTTAGAGCAAGCATAGGCGTCGTAGGCGTACGAGTAAGCGTAGGCGTAGGCGTAAGCGTTAGAGCAAGCTTAAGCGTATAGTTGTTTTATAGTTCGAGCATAGATATAATGGGTTATCACAACTCAAGTCCCTAAACACAAATTATATCAGCAGCATAATTTCCGGAAAGCGTATGGGGGTGACCGCCAATGGCTAGTCATAAAGTTAATCAATTGGTAAATACGTGGTACTTGGAGTTTTCAAACAAATATAAAGCGGGAATATCCCACTCTTTTCTATTTAATTTTAACGTCAGGGACTATATTGACAACAAGCGCGAGCTTGACAGGTATATAAACGACGAGTTCTTGCGGCAGAGAAATTTTACGATAACAGCGTACTACGATATATCGAGGGGGCTTACATTCCCGGAAGCCTCCATGGAGCGGGAATTTAGAAAAATTGCTCTAAATGGCGGGCCGGTCCCGCTGACGGCGTCGCCCTCAACTATCTTCCCGTTAATTGACCTCATGCTCAACAATTCAAAAACGGCTCTATTCATAAGCCATACCGAGATGGCCGTCCCGAACGGGAGCGCCTCGAGCCTTTCCGGCGAGGAAAAATCAGCCCTTGTCTGGCTCTGCGAGTGGTCGATAAACCCGAGGATTTCGGCTGTCGGAAGCCTGATTTGTATGACTGTGGGGAATATTGCCGAAGTCAATAACGAACTTCTTAGTTCATCATACAAAGTTGAACCCATTCTTGTGGGACTCCCCGGCGAGGAGGACCGGCTTAATTATATTTCCGAGACGATCAAGCAAAAGCCGATATCTCTCGATATCAGTATGAAGGAATTCGCCGCCCTATCGTCGGGGCTTTCGAAAAAGAGTATAAAGGACATAATGTTAAAGGCGGAAGCGGAAGACGTGCCTGTGAGCTTTGAGTTTATAAAGGACAAAAAGCGTTCTGTGCTTCAGAAGGAATATGGCGACGTCCTGGAGTTTATATATCCCGAGACAGAGTTTGACGATATTGGAGGGATGGAGCTTGCCAAAACCTATCTAAAGAAAAACGTAATTGAACCGGTGTTAAAGAACGACCTGCGCAGGGTACCGATGGGAATCCTTCTCTGCGGCCCCTCTGGCACAGGGAAGACGCTTCTGGTATACGCCCTGGCAAAGGAGAGCGGATTCAACTGCGTGAAGATAGACATGTCCAGGATTCTGGGCCAGTATGTAGGTGAGAGCGAGAAAAACTTTAAGAAATGCTTACTTGGCGCCAGATCACAGCAGCCTGTCATCGTGTTCGTGGATGAACTCGATACGGCTTTCAGACGGGGAGAGACGGGCGACAACGGCGTCGCGAGGAATATATTCAGCGAATTTCTGCAATTCACGAGCGACACGAAAAACCGTGGGAAAGTAATTTTTATTGCCGCAACAAACAGACCTGATCTACTTGACCCCGCTCTTAAGCGAGCTGGCAGGTTTGATAAGAAAATTCCAATACTCCTTCCTGACAATTCCGAGAGGGCGGGTATTTTTGATGTTATAATGAAAAAGAACGGGTTCAACACCGAAATTAACAACTTTGCCCCGTATGCGGAACGGACGGGCGGATATACCGGCGCCGAAATTGAAGTGGTAATAAGAAAAGCGTACGAGCTGAGTTGCGACCGGGGCGAGGACGTTATAAGCGGCGCTTTGCTTGACGAAGCAATCGACAAATGCAAGCCCAATACTGATCAAATAGAAATGATGACTGAGCTTGCTCTCAGGGAATGTGACGATTCGGACATGGTGAAGGAGCGCTACGCGTAGCTGCGATGAGGGAGCGCGATGACGCAGCTGTGATGAGGAGCGCGACGAGTAGCTGTGGCGAGGAACGCAACGAGTAGAGTGCAATGAGGAGCGTTGCGAGTAGAGTGTGCTGTGATGAGAGGGCGCTACGCGTAGAGTGTGGCGAGGAGCGCGGCGAGTAGAGTGTGGCGAGGAGCGCGGCGAGTAGAGTGTGGCGAGGAGCGCGGCGAGTAGAGTGCAGTGAGGGGCGCTCGATGACGCAGCTGTGATGAGGAAGAGCTGCGAGTAGAGTGTGCTGTGATGAGGGGGCGCTGCGAGTAGAGTGTGGCGAGGGGCGTGTGGAAATAAAGCATACGGCTATTTACAAATAGTGCAAAATATATTAAATTAGACGTGTTGGTTTAGACGAATTGGTATTAGTGAAATGGTTAGACATGTTGGTTTAGACCTGTTGGTTTAGACATGCTGGCTTGGACATGTTGGTTTAGACGAATTGGCTTCGGCGAATAGGCATCGTTGGATGGGCATTCGCTTTTAGTCAGTATCTTTATATATATCACATGTATTTGGAGGTCAAAATGGGACTTTTTAGCAGGTTGGGAGCGATGATCAGGGGCTTTTTTGGCTTGTTCGTAGGTAATGTTGAGAAAAACAACCCTGACGCGCTGTTGGAGGATATAAAAAATGAAATAGAAAAAGCCAGAAGGGACGCTGAAAAGCAGATTATCGACATCAAGACAAATGCCGAGCTTATGAAGATCGAGCTGAAGAAGTCCGAAAAAGAGCTGGAGACTGTACGCGTAAGGATAGACACGGCGAAGCGGCAGGGACATAAGGACATCCTAATCGAACTTTTAATCCAGGAAGAGGATGTCCAGGGCGTTTATGACGCGAACAAAGCGGCGGTAGATACAGCTCTGAATGAAGTTGAGCGGGTCAAAGAGGACTATAAGATATTTGAATCAGATATGAACAGGAGGCTTAACGAACTCAAAACACTCAAATCACAGGCAAAAGTAGCGGGATTACGAGAAGACATCAATTCGGCAAACGCGAAGTACTCGGCGCGCAGTAACAGGGTTGGCAAGGTGAACGAGAGCATGGAAAGGGCGCGGGATATTGTGAACACGAAAACCGCCCGAGCAAACGCACTCGAGTCAATGGGAGATATGAACGCCGAAACAAAATACAGAAGGCTTGACAACGACGCCGCCAGAGAACGTGCCAGAGCGAGGGCTGAGGCGCTTTTATCCGGGGATGAGAGTGGATTTGAGGTCAAGGAAAAGGTACTTGATGACAAGGAAAAGGTTACTGAAAACAGGATTAACCAGTTATGATTCAAATCACTTTACGACTTTTATAAGCCGTAAAGCATCCAGGCTTCAGATGGAGATTGTACTCCGCATGAATATATTCCGCCTGAAGATTCGAGAGTCTTAACTCAAGACCCCCGCCTCTATAGGTGGGGGTGGATAAAATCGAGCGATTGTTGATATAATAAGGCAAGCCGGAAAAGTGGAATGAAAAAGGGATTAAAACTTGAACACATAAAAGGCGCTGTTCTGCGCGGCAGGAATATTGCCGCTTTTTTTGTCACGTGGTTTTTGCTTGACAGGATACCTTTCCCCGAATCATGGCGCTTTTATAATGAAAACACAGAACCGTACATATGGCTGGCCGGCGCGTTTCTGGTGTATTCCGCGTTTGTGGTTCAAAGCCTTGCAAGTCCAAAATTCAGGGCTAAAAGTGAGAAGAGGGCTCTGATCGGCAAAATCCGAAAAATGTCGAATGAATGTTATAGCCAGGCCAGAAGTATGAAGCGAAAATTGAGCGTCTCTGATCAGAAAAGGCTTGCGCAAGTAATATCCGATACCGAGGAAGTGGTTAACTCTTTTTTCAATTCAGATAAAAATTATTTAAAAGTCAGGGTCGTGGAAAAGACTCTTAGCCTTGCCTCTCTTTACACCAAAATGTTCTCAATGTATCAGACAAGACAGCGAGTTCTGGATGGAGGGCAGATATCCCAAGTCGCCAGAAGGATCAACGCCAATACAAGCTATCTTAACAGCATCAGGGACAGCATGACAAAAGATGAAATCATGAAAGTAATCGCAAACGACGAGAAGTACATTGAATCGTTAAAGAATGAGAAGATAGAGCTTGAAAAGCTAAGCGCCCGATTGCAGTATATGGAAAGCACGATAAGTATGCTGAAGTATAATATCGTTTCAAACCTCGTAACAGAGGATGTGCTCGGGACGCTCGAGTCGGAGGTAAACGAAGCCGACGCCTTGAATGAAGTGTTAAGCGGCAGGTTTGAAGAGAAGCGGAGCCGGGAAAGGATTTTGAATTAGTTTGTACCTTTGTTTGATTGGCTCTTTGTTTGATCCTTTGTCTGTTCCTTCGTTTGTTCCTTTGTTTGTTTGTTTCTTATTCCACCGCCAAAAAGGACCAAAATGGCGCCGGTACGGATACAAGAAAGGATTCCTTTTAACAAGGATATGGGAATAAGCTGCGGTATTGATATAGTGGAGATTGTCCGAATAAAGAAGGCTCTTGAAAGGGCTCGTTTTGTTGACCGCGTTTACACTCAGAGTGAAGCGGAGTACTGCATCTCCAAGAAATCGGGAAGGTATCAGAGCTTTGCCGCCAGGTTCGCGGCAAAAGAAGCGACGCTGAAGGCGCTTGGCGCCGGCGCAAGCGCGAGTTCACGCGGAGACGTCGACACTGACGCGAACGCAGGCACTGGCAGGAACGATGGCGCTAACAGAAGCGCCAACACTGACGCCGGCGCCGGCGCAAGCGCGAGTTCACGCGGAGACGTCGACACTGATGGAAACGACGGCACTGACGGGAGCGCCGGCACTAACAGAGACGTCGACACTGACGCGAGCGCGGGCACTGGCAGGAACGATGGCACTAACAGAGGCGCCAACACTGACGCCGGTACTGACGGGAGCGACGGCACTGACGGAGGCGCCCTCTCTTTCAGGGACATAGAAGTCATAAATGACAGTCGGCGGGGCAGGCCGGAGATCGTGCTGCACAACGGAGCAAAAGCAAAGTATGAACAGATTATGGCCAAAAGTATAACCCTCAGCATGTCCCACTGCAGGGAATACGCGGTCGCTACAGTTGTAATTGAAATCTGACGCGATAAGTAAGAAACGGTATTTAAAAACTATGCGTAGTTGTTCGTCTAAATGCATTTGTATGCCTGATTATAGTAAATATGCATCCGGGAAATCATATTTAATTCAAATTCTCCCAGCCTTCATTGTCTTGGCGCTGATCACCGGTCTTCTGGCGTCATGTATAGGTTTGCCATCAAACACAGACACAGATACAGATATAGTTGACGGCGGAGACGACGGCTCGTCGTTGAGACAGGCGTTTATCCGCAGCCAAAGTGTTCCATATGATGAGAATACTGTTGTTGTTGTCAACACAGCCGCCGATATATACGAATCGGCGGACAGAACCTCCCGCCGCATCACTCAGGTCCTTTTTAATCACCCTATTCAGGTTTTGGCTCAGAGCGACCGTTGGGCGAAGGTGGAGGTTGACGGCACAAATTCGGGGTGGATTAGGACGCGCGATATCGACAGCGACTGGACCTGTGTGGATCCAAGGCGCTACAAGGGACGAATTGTCGTAACCAATCGGGAAAAACAGATAATGTCACAGCCCAGGGGAGGCGTTGTTATAAGAGATATCGGCATGGGCGCCGAATTGTTCTTCTACACCAGGTCGGACAGCATCTTTGAGGTCGCTCTGCCGGGTAATTTGACGGGTTGGATATCCGAAACCGGGACATTCCAGCTTGAGGTTGACGAACCGATTAAAAAGACCAGCGCGGAAGTATTTGCCCAATCGTGCGAAAAGTTTATTGGGACAAGCTATCTTCAAGGCGGCGCCAGTTCGCTTGGAATTGACAGCGCAGGCATCATATATGTGGCAATGAAAATCAACGGTGTTTTATTGCCGCGCGACTATGAAAGTCAATTCAAGTTCGGAAAAGCAGTCCCCGTCGATGACCTGGAAAATGTTAGCGAATCGGAAATGTCTGTCGGCGACGTGCTATTCTTCAGTGCGGCGGGAAGGCCGCAAAACGGCGAGGATGCGCAGATAAGCGAAGCGGGCGTGTACATGGGTGAAGGAAGTTTTCTCCATGCCAGTCAGCACACCGGAAAGGTACAGTTGAGCAATATCAGTGACGAATACTATGTGCAAAAACTGATTGGCATTATGAGGTACTTTTCATAAGCTATTTGTATTATGTGGTAATTCCTATGAGGCGTCTCTCCAGAGGTATTCCCCTGATGTATTCCTATGAGGCGTCTCTCCAGAGGTATTCCCCTGATGTATTCCTATAAGGCGTCTCCCCAGAGGTATCCCCAGAGGTATTACCATGAAGCGTCTCCCCAGAGGTATTCCCATGAGGTATTACCATGAGGTATTTCTCATAAGGGATCTCCCCTGAGTCATACGCTTCTGCGTGAGGCCAATTCAAGGCGCAGATCGTTTCCGAAAAAGGAAATGATTTTATATCCCCCTATTATTCTGGATATGACGCGCTCGTCATAGATTTTCCTTAAGGACTTTAAATCATTGTTAGTCGAAATAATTGTACTTCTTGCGTTTACCCCCGGGACATCGGGATATCTGGAATTCAACAGCGTTAAAAACTCGGAATACCTGGCCGCAGTTATTGCTTCCGTCCCCAAGTCGTCTACAATCAACAAGTCGGCGTCTAATATGCTTCTATACACTTCATCCGAATATCGCTCATCATTGAACGCCTTCACCCTGTACTCCGTCAGCGCGTTGAAAAGCGACGGCGCTGAAATGTATAAAACCGTAAATCCCGCGTCAAGCAGCCGTTTTGCGATGCATGTACAAACGAAGGTCTTTCCTGTGCCCGCCGGTCCAAAAAAATACAAATTTTCTACTTTGCCGGACTTCAGAGAATTAACAAAATCTAAAGAGGAATCCTTGATTCCAACTATATTATCTCTTGGGCTCATGCCGTGACCGGTTTTTTCAATATTGACCTCGTCGGAAAACAACAGCGGTTCAAAAGTTTCAAAGCTCGCGTTACTCATTGCCGCGATATTCGATCCCTGGTACAGCCTCTCAATCAGCATCTGGTTATAACAAGAGCACCTCACGCGAATCCCCTTATCGTCTTCCACATACCCGGCGTCTTTGCACTTATTGCATACATGGACTCTGTCGAGATAATCCCCGCGATAACCCGCCGCCTTTAGAATGGTGAGTTTTTCTTTTTTGAGTTTTCCGATTTCACGCTCAATCAAAACAGACGCCTGATCGACAGATATCTCCCCAAGAGCCGCCATTTTGTTATATTTTAGACCGGTGTTTCGAATGCGGTCCTCGATTTCCACAAAGTCAGCGCACTTAGAAGTTACCTCGGAATATCGCATCTCCGCGGTAATCGACGCTTGATTCCTCCTGACTTCAAGGATTTGCGCGATTTCGACGTGTGGGTCGCTATTACCCTTTCCTGTCATCTGCACCTAACTCCTTATCAATGGCTGTTGGGGGCGCTTCCTTCTTTCTACCTTCCCCGCCACCGGTTTTATTGTTTTACCATTAATGGCTATACCCACAGTCTGAATCCGGCGTCAACGCCTGAAGCAAATTACATAGTACCTACGCCAACGCCTGAAGCAAGTCACTTATTCCCGGCGCCAAATTTATTGCTTACAAATTTATCATAGACGTCATCATCGTATTTGCGCTGTGCAGAATCCGGCAGAATATTCCCCGGCTTCTTCTCGGGCGCCTTTTTGCCAGCTTTTCGAGCTTTGATGTAGGCAGCCTGATCCGCCTCTACTTTTTCGACAGTATCAATGCCGCGTTTTCGCCAATCGCCTAGTATTGTATCAAAGTACGATAATCCCGGGTCATTAGCGTGAATGGAGTTCTTCAGGGCAAGGTCGATGATATCAAAGGAAAATTTATACTCGCTCACCCATTTCTCCACAATGCGCTCCTGATATTCATCCAGCGGTTTTCTCTGTTTCATTCTTCTTCGGATTTTTTCTCTTATGTCCTTGAATCTTTCATATTCCTGCAAATAATCCTCGACGTCATAGGAATTGTGGATGCCCTTTTTGTTCCAGTTTTCAGCGACTTTTGCGACATATTGCCTCGCAAGCCCATTATTCTTTTCGCAATGTTTAAATAACATCAGCATCACATCTTCGTCAAAGCGGTACTTATCAAACCAGGTATCAATATCAAGATACCATGACGGTGACATCACCCCGCTAAAAAACATATTGTTTATTGCAGTTATCGCCTGCCGTCTTTCTTCATTCACCCGGCTACTCTCAGAGGCTTCCTCCGGAGTTGATATGGTCTTCAGGCGATATAACCGGTCTATCTCTTTTTCCTTCAGGTCTTTCAGCACTACACCGTCATCGCTCCAGGTCAGCAACCCCTGGTTATCAAGAAAGACAAGTCCCGCCCTGACTTTTTCCACGGGCATGTCCAGAGTACGGGCCAAGTCGCTGACGGGCGGAGTTTTTAAATGTTTAGCAAGGAAAACACAATATATGTACAGTTTTACATATTCGCCCTTTAGCGCGGGCATATATTCGCTTATGAATATATCGGGGATAAGCGTGTCAGAATATAGTAAAGACTTAAAGTCCAGAAATTGCATTATTATGCTCCAATAATATTGAAATACTGTTAATCGGACGTCATTTCCCTGTAGACTTCCAAATATCTCTCCGCTGTACGGCAGCAAGACACGTCAAGGCTCATAGCGGATTTTACCAACGCGTCCCAGACGTTCGGCTTATCACGGAAAACTTCATATGCCCTGTTAATTGTATATAGCATATCATGCGCGTTATAATTTGCAAATGTAAAGCCGTTCCCCTCACCTGTGTCTTCATTATAGGACACGACAACATCCATTAGGCCGCCAGTTTCCCTGACGATGGGCAATGTGCCGTACCGAAGGGCAATCTGGTGCTTTTCACCGCACGGCTCGATCCGCGAAGGTCGTAAAAGCACGTCGCACCCGGAAATTACCTCTGTTTCCGACAACTCCTCGCCATATTTGATATAGGCGACCTTGTCGGGGAATTCCGCCGCCTTTCCGGCAAAATAATCTCCGAGATCCGTCCTCTTTTTATATGAGACGATCAGACCCACGTTCATTTCGATAATATCATTAAATACGAACTGTATCAGGTCTATGCCCTTATTTTCATCGAATACTTCCGCGGAAAAGCAGATTAACATTCTGTGATTATTTTTTGGCAGTTTAAGTGTTTTAAGTAAATAGCTTCTATTCTTTGCCTTACCCTCCCGATATGTACTGTATTCATAGTTTGCCCAGATCGTCGAGTCTGTCAGGGGGTCGTATCGATCATAGTCAATGCCGCAATGTATACCGATGAGATCCGACGATCTTGATCTGATAACCCCTTCAAGATTGTCTCCGTAGAATGAGTGATGTATCTCCTTCGCATATGTTTCGCTCATTGTAACAAGCTTGTCAGAGAAGACGATCCCTCCCTTTAAACTGTTTGCCTCTCCGTAAAACTCCAGCGCTGAATGAGAGAACAACTCCCCGGGCATGTCTAATTGCTCAAAGAGAGTGTATCGCGGGCAAATACCCTGATATTTCATATTGTGAATGATGAAAAGGATTTTAGGGGTGTGTTTCAGATGGTATATCCCTTCGTTAGAATTCACGAGGATGGGTATGAAACTGGTCTGCCAATCATGGCACTGTATAATATTGGGAGCAAAATCAATATTTTCCAACATTGCGAGAACGGAGGCGCAAAAAGTGACAAACCGTTTAACGTCATTCTCCGTGCTGGTATATATGTGATCGCCCTCGAAGCAATCGTTAGCGGAAATAAGGTACACCGGGACGTCCCGAAAGCCTGTTCTGAATACTCTGATGGAATACTGCTGCGACCCCAGCGTTTGTCTGAATTCACACAGAAGCCGCGCCGCGCGTCTCAGATCTCTTGGGATGCTTTTGTACATAGGTAACGCAACACGAATATCTACGCCTGTCTCCTTCAATGCGGCAGACACGGACGACGTCACCCTTCCTAAGTGCCCAACATCTGTAAAAGGCTCGAATTCCGACGTCACCAGCAGTATTTTCTTATTCAACACGTTGCGGCCTCCTTTCAGATACCGATTATTATTCTTATGATTCAGATACGGACTTGATCAAGGGCACGGATGCGAAGTTGATTACAGATTAACGTCTAAATACCAACAAGGGCTCCTGGCATGCAGTTTGCGTCCAAGAGCCTTGTCAGACATGGCGCGCCCGACAGAGATCGAATCCACAACCTTCTGGTCCGTAGCCAGACGCTCTATCCAGTTGAGCTACGGGCGCGTGTCACGCTCACAAATCAGTGTGATTACTGTTTTGAGAGCAAAGATATTATATAATGTTATTAATTAAAAATCAAGATTGAATTACAGCTTTATTCAATGTAAGATATTCACAAATGCATTGATAAAACACCACGTCACTACGCCAAAAATCACAGCATTTTCGAGTAATTCGGGCAACAACTCAGAACAAGTTTAAAGGTTGGACAAAAGTATGAAAATAATTGGCAAAGTAAACAGTTTCTTCAGCGCAATTTGTATGATTCTGATAGATTTTATTAACATAATTGACCTACTGGGTATGATAGGCCTTATGGGTTTGATAGGCTTGCTGGGCGCTATGGGCGCAGTAGGCCTGAGCGGTTGTGAAAGTACTGTCGTTGACCCGGCAAGGGTACAGGAGTTGCAGGGAATACAGGATGTCCAGGGTGTCCAGGGTGTCCAGGGTGTCCAGGATGTCCAGGATGTCCAGGATAGGCAGGGTAGGCAGGGTAATCAGGATAATCAGGAGGGACAGGATATCCACGAAAGGATTGTCGTTGGTTTTTCACAGTTGGGTGATGAGAGCGAATGGAGGACTTCGTCGTCCAATGATATTAAGCGCGCCGCTGAGCAAGCCGGCGTACAGTTAATGTTTGATAACGCTCAACAACAACAGTTTAACCAGATTAAAGCGATAAGGTCGTTCATACTTAAGGGGGTGGACGTTATCGCCTTCTGCCCCATCGTAGAGGAGGGCTGGGATAATATTCTGCAAGAGGCGAAGGCTGCCGGGATACCCGTCATAGTGGTGGACCGAGAAATTAAAACCGAGACAGACGGGCTATACAGCGCTTTTATTGGGTCGGATTTTAATAGAGAGGGCGTCAAAGCCGGGGGCTGGATAGCAAGCAGGTTCGCAGACGCCGAAGGGCCTGTCTATATGGCGGAGATAAGCGGTACTATCAACTCATCCCCGGCAATAGGCAGATATAATGGCGTGCGGGAAGTGCTAAAGAATAACCCCAAATTTGAAATCGTTATTTCTATTTCTGGGGATTTCATGCGTTCCAAGGGCAAGGAGTGCATGGAACTGATATTGGATGAGGCGCCGGAAATCGATGTCCTGTTTGCGCATAATGACGATATGGCCTTGGGCGCCGTAGAGATTTTAGAAGAGCGGGGAATTGTACCCGGCAAGGATATTGTAATAGTCTCTGTGGATGCACAGAAGTCAGGCATAGAGGCTCTGAAGCTCGGGAAGGTTAATTGTCTTGTTGAGTGCAGCCCATATGTGGGAGATGAGCTGATGGATCTGGTCTTCAAGATTACTGGAGGCGAGTTTTATCCCAAATATACTTATAATGAAGTTAAAATATACACCGATACCGATGACTTTGCTACTCTGCCAGAAAGGCCGTAATGAGACGGCCGGCGCCGTGTTGTTTGTATGATGCGACTGGCGCCGTGTTGTTTGTATGAGACGGCCGGCGCCGTGCTATTTGTATGATGCGGCCGGCGCCGAGTGATTAATTTGGGGTGATTCGTACGAGGAAATACTTAAGCAGACTATTGAATATGAGAAACAGCATCGTTGGGAAGATAATCATTTTATTTATGATGATGTTCGTACTTTTGCTCACGCCCGTCGTTGTCCAAAGCTTTAATTCGTTCCGGCAAGCCCGTTCATACAGAGACCTCATTAATAATATCATTTACGCAAATCAGCTCAATATGGACGTAAGCGAGAAAATTGAACCCATTGTTTGGAATATTGTTGCGGGAAAAGAGCGGTTCGAAGAAAGCGGAATAATGTATTTGATTTCTGATATCAGAGTTAGAATGACCGAAATCAGAAATAATACATCTTCAATTGAGAACCGCGGTATTATGGATATTTCACTCCGCGCCTTAGCAATACTTGAAAACTATTTAAACAGACTCAAGGCGCAGATCGAAGATCGGTTTCCGGTTGAGGAAAACGAACGGCTACTCGAAGAGATACGGGTTTGCGTCGCCGGCGTCAACGACCTGCTTCAGGAATTTTCCTCCAAACAAGTTGGAGAGGCCTCGGTATTAAACCAAACAATGTCGCGGCAGAGTAACCGGAATTTCATAATCAATTTGTCTTTGACGTGCCTTGCGATATTTACGGGCATTTTTGCGTTCTGGTACATTTCAGGAAGCATCATGAGTCCGATTGAGAAGCTATTAAGTATGTCCAACAAAATCTCCGAGGGTGATTTCAGTTTCAGGATTCAGTTGGCGGCGTCCGACGAATTTAACGATCTGGCCGCCGGCATGAATATAATGTCTGAAAAGATAGAGCTTCTCCTCGAGAAGGGCATCGAGGAGCAAAAACAACTGCAGGTAATGGAGCATAAAGTCCTGCAGGCGCAGATTACCCCTCATTTCCTTTATAACACGCTAGACGCCATAATCTGGGCCGCGGAGGCCGACAACATGTCCGACGTCATCAAACTCGTGACCTCTCTCTCCTCATTTTTCCGGACGTCTCTGAGCGGAGGGAGCGACCTCATCCCGATTGCCAACGAAATTGAGCATGTAAGAAATTATCTGATCATTCAGCAGATGCGTTACAATGATATCCTGACGTATGAAATTGATGTTGACGAAGATCTGCAGAATCGAAATATTTTGAAGCTTTCGCTTCAGCCGCTGGTTGAGAATTCACTGTATCACGGCATAAAAAATACAAGGGAGAGGGGTATAATAACTGTAAGCGTAAAAAAGGAGGGTCGGAAGGTCCGGTTCACGGTCGCAGATAACGGTATAGGGATGACGCCTGATGAGCTAAGCGCATTACGGAATGAAATCAATTTCGGCAGCGGTGAAAAGGGTTATGGGTTATTCAATGTTAACAGGAGGCTCAAGCTCTATTACGACTTGCCGGATGGCATTGAAATTGAATCGGAGTACAAAAAAGGCGCCAAGGTCAGCTTTTTGCTCGAACTGTAAACTGCATCACATTGGCAACTTACGGCTCAGGAACGCAAATAAAAAACGAGTTGTTTAAGCCGGAAGTTGCTAATCGCCGCGCGAATAGCGCGGTGCGCGGACATCGTCCGCGTGAGGCGAGGGGAACCGCGCTT